>Ga0233438_10003604_pt1 | contig 14210 bp, 3 predicted proteins | sample SI_123_September_FD_182720 | JGI IMG/M metagenome (GOLD analysis project Ga0233438, IMG submission 182720) | Seawater microbial communities from Saanich Inlet, British Columbia, Canada - SI_123_September2016_10_MG | ecosystem: Environmental > Aquatic > Marine > Inlet | place: Canada: British...
CACAGCGTGGTGACTGGCTCGCTATTGAGTTCCCGTATAAAACCACACTTCGTCATATGAAATTGACTCCCCTAACCGCCGCACAGTTCCCTGCTTCGGCGAATATCTACGCAACTAACAATGATCTTACTTGGACTGAAATCAATTATTGGTCGGGTCGTAACCCCGTGACTGCCTCTAACGTCCAAACAATTGTTGTGAATGCCACCGAGCAGTTCAAGAAGTATGCCCTGGTGGCCACGAAGGCTGCGGGGGACAGCTCTAACGTCGCCCTCCAAGATTGGCAATTGTTCACCGAATCCTTCTCGATCGATGGGGGGAAGGTGGCGATGGCGCAACAAGCCGCGACCGGTGGTGAAACCGTCATGGACCAACATGGGCCTCATGGGAGGGGGGTTACACCCCTGAAGAAGTATCCCGAAATTGTTTTTGAAGAGGGGAAGTTTGATAAGAATGGTTTGACATTATTACCCGTTCAAACTCAAGCTGGATATACAGTCTCTGCAAGTAAAGCAAGTACAAATTTTGGGCAGCAGTGGACAGTATTCAATGGTCTCAAGGGTGCGGCGGGAGCGAATTATATATGGAGACCTTACGCTTATAATGGTGGAAATACACAAATATATAACGCTAGCACTGGATTATATGACCCAACAGCTATTACTGCTGCGAGTGAGCCTGTATCTCGACTTGATACAAACACGGAACAAGGTGAATGGATTTCTGTAGAAATGCCCAAAGCCATTAAACTTAAACATTTTTATCTATATACAGCATGGAACAACGTTACTAATCGGGTTGATTCTGGACATTTATACGCTAAAAATACATCGACCGATTCATGGGTAAAGATACATTCATTTAGTGGTCGCCTCGGGGAACTGCCTGACGTCGTAGAAGTTCCAACAGTACATAACGTAAATTCTACAACTTTATACAAATATTTCGCTCTTATTGTCACTAAAGTGAAACCCGGTGGTGGTCAGCCTACGCTAGGTGAATGGGAACTCTACGGCTACGAAGAGGACCCACCCCTAGGTGACACTTCCGTAGACACCACCTTCACGTCCATCATGAACACCCCCCAAACGACTGGAGCCCAAGTGTACGTCGATGGGAGCTTAGGTGAGACCTTTACCAATAGGGTCGTGGGTCCAACCGTTTCCAACACGCACACGACCTACGTGAGTGCGGACAAATACTGGGAACTTTCGGGGAATGTTGAATCTAATGTGACCCTTGAGGCCAATACATTCCTCTCGGGTGATGCCCCTCACTCCCTCTCTATGTGGTTCAATTCCTCGAACTTGGAGGCGAATGTTTCAAACTCTTGTATCTTCTCGTTAGGTACTGAAGAGAAATTGGATCACGTGGGTGTGGTGTTTAGTAACACGTATCAAACTGTGCAGAAGCTCATAGCATCAGACTTAGAGGCGGATGACCGTTTCGGCTTTGCTGTGGCCATGAACTCTGATGGAACTAAGTTTATCGCGGGTGCATACCAGGAGCATGCAGGGGGTCTTACCGATGCCGGTGCTGCTTATATCTATACCTACAGTGATGGGTCTTGGCACGAGCAAAAACTCGTGTCACCAGACAATGAGGCGTCTGCCAAATTCGGTATTAGTGTCGGTATGAACTCTGATGGAACGAAGGTTATTGTGGGTGCGTTTGAGGACCATGAAGGCGCTTCTGACACCGGTGCTGCTTATATTTTTACCTACAGTGGTGGGTCTTGGGATGCGGGTACAAAAATTGTGGCACCCGACAAGGCGGCGGATGACAAGTTCGGGTATAGCGCCGCTATGAGTGGGGATGGGACGAAGGTTATTGTGGGGGCGTACATAGAGGATCATGATGTAGCTGGTGGGGTCACTTTATCTAGCGCTGGTTCTGCTTATATTTTTACCTATGATGGTTCGTCTTGGGGTACGGGTGAAAAGATTGTGGCATCAGACAGAGCGGTGAGTGACATATTCGGGAGGAGCGTTGCCATGAACTCGGATGGTACGAAGGTTATCGTGGGGGCGGATAATGGACAGGCTGCTTACATTTTTACTTATAATGGTTCAAATTGGGTTCAGCAGCAGATACTTGTGGCATCAGGTGGAGCTACGGCTGAGCGGTTCGGGTATGCCGTAGCTATGAACCCTAACGGAACTAAGGTTATCGTGGGAGCGTACGCAGAAGACGTGGGTGGTACTAATGAGACAGGTGCTGCTTACATCTATACTTACGATGGTTCGAATTGGGATACGGGCACAAAAATTGTGGCACCCGACAAGGCGGCGGATGACCGTTTCGGCGTTGGCGTCGCCATAAATTCGGACGGGAACAGGGTTACTGTGGCAGCATACCAGGAGCATGCAGATGGCGTTGATAACGCTGGTGCAGCCTATATCTTCACATACGATGGTTCGAATTGGGATACCGGTTTAAAGATTACGGCACCCGACAAGGCGGCGGGCGACTCATTTTCTAGCGACAAACAGGGCGTCGCCATGAGTGGTGATGGAGCGAGGGTTATCGTTGGGGCGTACTTAGCGGATCCAAACAGTCTTGGTAACGCCGGTGCCGTCTATGTATACGACCAAGATACCACACATCACCTCACCACAGATTTGAAACTCCAATCGAACACGTGGCACAACCTGACGTACGCGTACCAAGGTGAAGGTGGCTCCCGAGTAACCTACCTTGATGGACGTAAGGTGGCCGAAGACCAAGCCGAAGATACTTGCGGGAGGTACCCACCGTTCGAGATGACTACGAACTCACAGGCTGGGTATGTGGTGAGTGCGAGTGGCGAAGAAATGACTAATCGTGCGGTATGGACAATATTTGGAGTCGCACCGAATACTGGATGGAGATCATCTGCTAGTCCTCAATACAATACCAATGGAACGTATGCGGGGACTGCAAATTTAGGTTCTGATTCTGGTGGAACCGCTTTTTCTAATGCTGATCGAGGTGATTGGGTTAAAATTGAATTACCATATAAAATTAATTTGAACTATTTCACTCTCCAAGTTAGATATTCTCCAGGTATTCCAAGTGGTTCGTCAATAAGTTATGGTAGATCGGAATTTATAAAAAATGGTAAGATGTGGGGTTCTAATGATGGCATTTCTTGGAGTTTAGTTCATACTATTTCCGGAACAAGTGCTAGTAGTGACACAGCAACCAACTCATATACCGTTGGTTCAGTCATTTGTTATAAATATTTTGGGTTAGTTATTACTGATACAAACGCGACCGTTGCCCTTGCAACTTCGTTAGGTGACATGAAACTCTACGGCCAACGCGAGAACGACCTGGTCCGCCTTCCCGATCCCACGAATGTCTTGAAGTATCCGCACATTGCGATGACGGGTCCGGCCCAAAGGGGGTATATGGTGACGGCTTCAGCCTCGGATACAGACGTTGGGGGGAATCACGCGGGACAGAATGTATACCAACCACATTCCGTGTTTGATGATATTACTTCGACCGAATGGCTAGGTAAAGTCAATCGATATAATTCTAGTGGAGACCACATAGGTGGAGAAACAACGATAGAAAACTCAAATACCTGGACGGGTGATTGGTTACAAATACAAACACCGAATAAAATTCGATTAACAAGTACAAAGATTGCGAGACAAGAGAGTGATACGTGGGGTACGAATCGTTCGCCTAGACAAGGTGCTATATTAGGTTCAAATAATAGTACTACGTGGCAGTATATACATAATTGGTCGGGTATAGGGGCGAGTGATTGGCCGAGTGGTGGAGTTCATAGAGAATTTACATTTACAACCCCGTCAGATGCCTATTATAAATATTATAGATTCATTATAGAAAAAACACAAACTGACGTCTATACATCCATAGGTAGTTGGCAGCTCTTCGGCACAGAAGAGAACTCCTCCATCCCCATCCAGATCGGTGGTGGGAACATCGATAAGGTGGCGAACTTTAGGGTCTACGACAAGTTTATTGGGGAGGACCAAGCCCTCGAGATTTGGGATGCCCAAAAGGACGAGTTCGGGAGGGCCAAATCCTCGATGACTTTACAGAAAGGTCGCCTAGGGACAGGCACGACGGAACCCCAAGGAAGGTTGGCGGTGGCGGATGAACCTGATCCAACGACATATGGATTCCAAGAGTTCCCACCTAAACCTTTAGCTGGGTATAAGACATCTTTTGAAGGTCACGGGGAATTTTGTGTGAGTGCATCTGTTGACGCGTCACCCAGTTATAATCCGTCTTACCTATTTGATAAAAGTGCATCAATATTCTATTGGGATCCTCTTTCGGGTGGTGCGAGATACTCTACTTCTCCACCAGGTAATTATCTAAAATCTAATAGATTAGCAGCTGAAACAGTTTTGGGTGAGTACCTAGTTTTAAAATTACCGTATAAAATCAAATTGGAACACTTCACTATTCAGAGACAAGCTGGTGGGTGGTGGTTACCTCAAGAAATATATTACTACGCGAAATCTGAAGATAACGATATATGGGAACAAATCTATTATCATGGTTCTATTCTTGGATCATACTCAAGTAGTGGTAATTCCACAGATGGGAGTGATGCTCCAATACGTAGAGACATAAATTCGAATAAATTCTACAGATATTTTGCACTCGTGATTACAAAAGGTAATGGGAGCGCTGTATCTCTTAGGGAATGGCGTCTCTTCGGATACCGCGAACAGGTGACAAAACAATCCGTCCTCCACGATGGTGAACTGACCCTCACGAAATCGTTAAATGTTCCCCGAATTGGACCGGCTCTCGACGCGGACGATACACCCCGTCGGGACCGGCTCGTCGTGGAATACAATACCTCGACCAACCCTACCTTTGAGGGGGCTGTGCGGGACACGAGTGGGAGGGGGAATGATGGGATTATGAGATTTGGTGCTACATACGACGCGGCAGTAAAGTCGCTGGAATTCCCATTAAATCCAACAACGTCGTCAAGTTCTGGCAATCGGGATTCGATAGAAACTGGACCTATACTAGATGGTACAACACTTGTAAAAGGATACTCGGTATCTACATGGTTTAGGGCAGATTCTCAAGCGGCGTGGGAGCAAGTGTGGGTGCTTGGTAAAACAGGTCTTGGGAAGCACGAAGGTTTATGGCTAAGTGGAAGTGCGACAATCAGTATACATAATGATGCTGGTAATGGTTTGAATTATTATTACCCGTGTAGTAGTACTGGCAACTGGAAACATGTTACGTTTGTAAGAAAGGGAACTACGGCTAGTGATCATGATGTTTATGTAGATGGTGTAAAAGTAGCAGCTAGTAGTGGAGCGGGGGGTACAAACGTACATGCATTTGAAAAAGATTCAAATTTAATACTCGGAGAAAATATCACCCATACTCATTATGGTTTTGATGGTGCCATCTCCAACTTCAAACTCTACGACACGGCCCTCACCGCCTCGGAGGTCAAGACCCTCTACGATATGGGTCGGTGCGACGAGGGCCACCATTTGGTGAACTTCTCGAAGACTCGGGTCGGGATCGGCTTAGGGGATGGGGAGGCTCCTAGGGCAGCTTTGGATGTATCAGGGGGGATGAGTCGCGGGATGTTTACAATTAATCAGACGGTTGGTCAATGGTATAATGCTACGGCATTACGCTTTTTACAATATGGTAGCAGTAACCATTGGGATATAGGTGTAGTAAACGAAAGCGACGCCAATTTTGCACTTGCTTATAATGGTGCTTCGAGGGGTTATTTCAACCGTAACGGTAGTAACACACCTCAAAATTTCACCGGACAACACAGGACCTTCATTAAGGATGTTCCCTTCTCCGAAGCGAGTAACCTAGAAGGTCTCATCGTCTCATCAGACCAAAATAAATACATTAAGATGTCTGGAGGTATTGAGGCTGGTTCGAATGCTATTACCACAAACGAATCACTTCCAATTGTGTCCTTATCAAATGTGGTAACGGATAAAAAGTGTTTCGGTGTCATCTCAGCCTCCGAAGACCCCGAAGAACGTAGTGATGCGTTCGGTAGTTTTGTGACCCCATATGAAAAAGAAAAGGGTGATACTCGAGCGTACATCAACTCCGTCGGTGAAGGTGCCATTTGGGTCTCGAATATAGGTGGTAACTTAGAGGCTGGGGACTATATCACAACCTCCAACGTGGCTGGGTACGGCCAAAAACAGGAGAGCGAGTTCCTCGCGAACTATACAGTCGCTAAAATCACTATGGATTGTGATTTCAACCCAGCGACCCAACCTATCCAACAGATCCTTCGATCCAATGTCATTCAGACCTATTATTTAGGGAATGTGCATCACACCAAAACAGTTCCCCATGAGTTTGTCACGACCACTGTGACTGCGGATGATACTTGGTCAAACGTTTCGGTTTCGCCTTCAGACACCACCTACGCGGAATGGTCCAACTTGGAAGCTAATACACAAAATACATACACTTTAACATATACCCAAACCAGTAATGTGGTCTACGATACCAAATACACGCTCACGACTACCGCAAATGTCACGGAAAGTGATGCGTGGGACAGGGTCTCTATCGACCCTCCAGGTGTAACCTATGCGGAGTACTCGAACCTCGAGGCAAACACACAGAGTTCATACAGTTTAACATTTACAAAAACAACTACAGATGAAAAGACTCCCGATGAATGGTCGGCACTTGAATCCAACACACAATCTCTCTACAATAAGGTCTATTACCAATCTGTGGAGGAAGAGGTGGCAGCGACGTGGCCCGGGGCGACTACCCATACACGGTTGACCGATGTGATTGAGAATGAACTTGATGCGCATGGGCAGATCCAATGGGAAGATCATCCTACAGAAACGGAGAAAGCGTACAAAATCAGGTACCTCGACGCCTCAGGTGCCCAAACAGATGAGGCGAATGCGGTGCACATAGCAGCCTTCGTGGGGTGCACGTACCATTGTGGCTAAGTCCCGATTTGAGACCGAAGGTCTCTGGTCGTACATGAAAAAAACTTCTTACAAATTGAGTTCCAGTTTGTAACAAGTCCTGTATCAAATAAAACCCGAGGGGTTTTGGTCATTTAAAAAAACCTCGCCCTATATTAAATGCCTATCATTGATACCCCGGCGGGTACTCTTGAGGTAACTAACGCCATCTTGAGTGCCAGTGAATTTAGGGCGACTCAAAAAATAAGTGTTTCTAACTCAGCACCAACTAAGAACTTTTCAGTGGGTGATAAATTTCATGTGAGTACAACCGATGCGGATGCCGTTAATATTACAGGGAACCTGGTCGCACAAACACTTAAAATCGGGAATCTTCTTGTCAGTCCAACCTTCGATTTAGCCGCCGTTTCTAACGTGGGGAATACAACCTCCAATACCCTCCAATTTGCCAATGCTACCACATCTTTCGTGACCTCCTCAAACGTCGAGATCGGTGGGAATATCACACTCACCTCGAACGCCCAGGTGAAGGTAGGCTCCAACGTCCTCGCGGAATACACGGGACCTCATGGGAGGGAGCCGAAGGAGATGCCTCTCAAGAAGTATCCCGAGATTGCTTTTGAAGAGGGGAAGTTTGATAGGAATGACTCGACCAATACGTACACACAAGCGGGGTATACTGTTACGGCGAGTAGTCAATACCATGCATCTTACGCTGTGCATAATACTTTTAATGACGTGCTCCAAGATATTGAAGTTGGCGCGGGTGGTATTTTATGGACTTCCGCCACTTCTACGTACCCCGCCACAGGTGGTGATTACGTTGGTACAACTCATGGTATAGGTACAACTTACGGTGAATTTATTAAATTAGAATTACCATATAAAATCAAACCTAAACAAGTTCGTATATTCCCACGTACATTTCAGGGTGGTGGTGCGGGTAACTCTCAAAGTCCTGCACAATTTAAGATTTTCGGAAGTAATGATAATTTTTCATCGGAAATAGTTGAACTTTACCACCAAAATACAGATTGGGTTAACAACGAAACGTGGGGAGTCTTTGATATTAGTCACACAACTCACTTTAAACATTTCGGTATCGTTTTTACTAAAACAAATGGATCTAACATTGTAGGTGTCCAAGAAATTGAATACTACGGCACCGAAGAGCCCGCACCCCCCGGTGACCTTTCCCTAGACACAACCCTAAAGTCTACGTTCAACTCTGTTCGGTCGAACAATTACGTGATGTATTTCGATGGGGATGGGTTCATACCTGGTGATAACACATCAAACAATCTTGTGGATAATAAATCTGTGATCCACCATAACGCCACCTACGATACCACAGAGAAATACTGGACTTTGGATGGGTCTACGGAGAGTAACGTGACCACAGGTTCCCTAGGACTTGTTGGGGATGCGCCACACACAGTCTCCACTTGGATCAACGCATCGAATCTGGAGGCGAATGCGACGACTCAACAGCTCTTCAGTATAGGGTCGGGGTACGATAAGGCTTTCCTTAAGGTTGACGATACCCAAATCGCCGCGAATACCTGGCACAACGTCACCTATGCGTACCAAGGTGAAGGTGGGTCCAAGGTGACCTACGTGGATGGACGGAAGGTCGAGGAGGCCCAAGTTGAGGATACCTTCGGGGACTACCCACCGGTCGCTATGACGGGGTTCAGTCATGGTGGGTATGTGGTGAGTCAGAGTTCTATCACATTGAACGATAATGACGCATGGAAAGTGTTTGATGATATTAACGATTCAACTAATGATAATTATTGGAATCCGCATCACACCTATACCCAACATCGGTATGGAGGTACAAACGGTATCTACATTGGTATAAATTCGTTTCAGGCAAATTCAGATTCGAACCCCGTCGGTGGTGAATGGTTGAAAATACAGTTTCCATATAAACTTAAACTTAATAATTTGGTCGTACAGGGACGACACAGTTTCACGGGTGCACCTGGAAGTGGTGAACAAAACCCAATTGGATTTAGAATCATTGGGTCCAATGATGATATAAATTGGTACATATTGAAAACAGTTACGAACCAAACCGGGAGTCAGGACCCCGGAACACATAACACAATAGATATTTCCCACCCAGCATACAAATATTATGTGTTTCATGTTACACATAACGCTGGATCTATTGCAATGTCAGTTGGTAATCTCAAGTTCTTCGGCCACAAGGAAGGCGACCTGACCCGATTCCCCGAGCCGACGCGGGTCCTCAAGTATCCACATGTGGCGATGACGGGTCAGCGACAAAGGGGGTATGTGGCGAGTGCGAATGAGGAACAGGGTAATTATAAAGCATATAAGGCATTTAACAATACAGTAAGCTCGTCGGCGGCCAATTTACATCATTGGACTTCTCCAAACTTAAATTACGATAATAACGGAGATTTTACGGCGGGTACTGCAGCGATTCATACTACGAATGTTGGGGGGACATCAAAATATGGTAATTGGTGTCAAATAGAATTACCACACAAACTTAAATACAGTTATTCTAGAATTAGGGCACCATATCATCACATAGGTCGTCAGCCCCGCGAAGGATATATTGTGGGTAGTAATGATTTATCTGGTCAATGGACAATATTACATAATTTTTCGGGTGTGACAAGAAGTGCTGCAACCGATTATAGTACTTACACACCATCCTCGGCACCGACACAGTATTTCAAGTATATCAGAATTGTCATTGAAAAGTTGGGGGCAGGTGCGGGCTCGGCCGCGTACGCAGGAATTGATGAATGGGAACTCTACGGCACAGAAGAAGATACCGGCACCCCTGCCATAGTGGGTGGTCCCTTCGCGGGTAAGGTGGCGAACTTTAGGGTCTATGACCAGTACTTAGGTGACGAGCGGATCCAAGAGATTTACGATGCGCAAAAGGATGAATTCGGGCACAAGAAATCCTCGATGACCTTCTACAAGGGTCGCGTAGGTGTGGGCACGACTGAACCCGAGGGGGCTTTGACGGTGATAGATGAACCCCATGCTTTGGAGAGGTTTCCCACGAGGGCAGTCTCCGGGAATGATTCGTATGTCGAGGGACAAGGAACGTTCCATATTTCGAGTAGTGTACGAGGTGGTACAAATAACACAGATTCTATTGCCTGGCAACCATTTGGAAATTTAAATTGTACTTTTGCACCCCCTAGACACGAACGTATTTCCGAGGAGGTCGATTTGGGGGCGTGGCACAAAATAGAAAGCCCACAGGCTATGAGTCTCAAAAAAGCTGAAATAACGCTTCTCCAAGAATGGCTACAAATCGGTTCAACTTTACAATCGGGTGCTAATAATCACACGATGGGACGATCTGTCGCTTCGAATAAAGATGGTACTCGTATAGCCATATCTCGTGTTTTTTTTGCAGATGGTGGTTTATCAAACCGTGGTTTGGTACAGGTATATGATTGGAATGGAACCAGTTGGGTACAAGTAGGTAACGGTATTTTAGGTGACGCAGCTCAAGATCGCCTCGGTGAAAATGATTTGGACCTCGACGATGAAGGTAATACATTAATCGTGGGTTCAAAACAAGATGGTGCCGGAAGTGAAGGGGGACAAGTTGATGTGTATTATTTGAATGGAGCCACTTGGACCATAAAAGGTGCTGTGTTCCAGGGTTCGAATAGTACAGCCGAAATGGGTTCTGGTGTATCCATATCCGCCGATGGTAATACCATAGCTTTCAGTGAGATGGGATATGATAATCCTAGCCCATCTGTAGCTGATTCTGGTAGAGTTCGAGCATTTACTTGGAGTGGAAGTGCGTGGGTACAAAAGGGTAGTGATATGATAGGTGCCGCGAGTGAAAAGATAGGTGCCACGGTAAACATGACACCCGATGGAAACTATATAATTACAAGTAATCTTAGCGTTAGTTCAAATAATGGAAAAGTGTGGGTATACGCATGGGATGGTTCGGCTTGGCAGTTGAGATACAGCCAAACTGGAACTGGTGCTGACTATTTTGGTTACGATACTAACATTTCAGATGACGGCAATGTTATCGCGATTGGTGAATTTACAAATGATGATCTTGCTGCAGACCATGGCGCTGTTCATATAAGAAGGTGGAACGGTAGTACGTATGCCCTCGATCAAACGTTGTTCGCTAAATATCACACCCAAGACCCGGCGGGTGATTACTTTGGTTCGGGTTGTAAGCTTTCGGGTGATGGTACGAGACTCATAGCCGGTGCAAGGTATGTACCGGGTACCGGGAACAGCTCACGCGGGCGTTTATATACATTTGAGTACAATGGAAGTAGTTGGATTAGACGTGGTACAATTAAGGACTTCGCACCGACGTACGGTACTGAAGGTGCTCAAGGAACGACGGGGAGTGGGGCGGACGTCGGTTTTCAAAACAGTTTCGCGATATCTCGGGATGGGTCGGTTATTACGGTAGGTGCACCCGGAGATGACACGTATCATTCTAACGGTGGTTCAGCGAAAATATTCCAAATGGCTTCAAACGTAAAAGGTATTTGGGGAAGTAATGATGATATGAACTGGACAAAAATTACGGGTGACAGTAAAGCGGTTCGTGTGAATGAGAAAGTAGAATTTACTAACATAGATAACCCCAATTATTACAAGTACCACGGGATAGTATACGACAATTTCTCTAGGGTTGAGGATGTCAAACTCTTTGGTGTTCGTAAACAAGGATCGAGTACCCTCCACGATGGGGCCTTGATCCTCACCAAGAACTTGGATGTTCCTAGGATCGGGCCACCCCTAGATGCCGATGATACACCCCGAAGGGACAGACTCGTCGTGGAATACAATACCTCGACGAACCCTGTGGAAGATGGGGTTATTAGGGATACGTCGGGGAGGGGGTTGGATGGGGCGTTCTACAATGGAGCATCGTATGATGCGACCCAAAAGGCTTTTGAGTTTGATGGGACGGATGATTCTATAGACGGAATGATAAATAATAGTGGTGATTTCGATTTTACCACATCTTTCTGGGTCAGGCGTGACGCAGGTGGATCGGGTGGGGCTTCATCCCTTTTCTTTTTAGGAAATGAAGTCGCTGGCCAGGGTATAGGAATTGATGCGTATGACGGCGGGAATTTATATTTCTATATGTATAGTGGTCATAATATCCTAGATTCAAACGGCACGACGGTTCACTTACCCTTAGGAAACTGGGTTCATGTAGTAGCTAGTAGGAAAATGGGTACACCAACAGACGGACTAACGTTTAAATTTTATGTAAATGGCCAAGACGTGACACATGACTTCACTTTTAATAATGGTTCAGGAAACGCCTTAACACTTCCATCTAACACCCCATTTCAATTAGGCTATAGAACAGATGGTACCAATCGAACTTTCCATATGAATGGTTGTACCTCAAACTTCAAACTCTACGACACAGTCCTCACCGCCCACGAGGTCAAGACCCTCTACGATATGGGTCGCATGGGGAGTGTGGCGAACCCCAAAACCTTACAAATCGCATCATCTTTGGATGTTAGGGGTGATATCTACGGTGGGTGTCCAGTATTTTTTGAAGTATATTGTAGCGCTAATACAAGTGGTTCGACATACCTGAACTTTAATCAAACGACCGTTGCAAAGGGTGGGGGTTGGGGATCTGACCTCACGAAATTTTACGCCCCAATTGCTGGATACTATAAATTTGATATAAGCATGATGGGAACTTATGTAAATGGACGTGGAACTAGAATAGAATGGCGTCTTAATGGAACTAAGTATCCAGATAATACCGCCGCTGAGATGTATGATTATCAGTCGGCGGGGGTCACGGTACATCTAAGAGTTTCAGGGAACACGATAGCTTACTTAAATGTAGGAGATTGGATGGGTATTTATAACTCCTCGAATCTCATAAATGCCGGCTATGGTAAATTCACTGGATTTTATTTATCCAATTAATATAAATGGATCGAGATATGCTACACGCCAGTTTCGTTTCTGAAATTATACTTTCGTGGAACCCACAGCCAGAATGGTATAGATACAACACTTCATGGGAATCCATTGAAGTTCCAGAAGGTTATGAAAAACCCCCAAAGGAGGAGTTTGAGGCGAAACTCCAAGAACTCATCGATGCCCAACCCCTCAAGGAACTTCGAACCAAGCGGAACACCCTTCTCGAACAGACTGATAGGTATGCGACCCTAGATTATCCTCACTCAAATTTAGTGGTGCAACAGACCTGGTTTGATTACCGCCAAGCTCTCAGGGATCTTCCCACGGCGACCGAAGACCCCGCGAACCCTGTTTGGCCCGTCCAGCCAAGTCCGTAGGACTTGTACTTCCCCGACTTCGTAGTTACTCGTTCCCTTTCCTTACAAACCCATACCAAAGGTTTCTAAGGTCTGTCGTCCCAGTCTCACGATTGGCCTACGGCCAAGTGTGAATTCTTTCCTCCCCTTATAATAAATGTCGTACTACTCGAACCTTGTGAGTATCGTTCAGTCCAACGTCGTTTCTAATGTCACCGTGGCTGAATACTCCAACCTATCAGTGGACGACCAGGCCAACTACTTGGAGTGTAGCTACTACTCCTCGAACAGTGTTGGGTATTACTCGAATCTCATGGTGTACGATGGGATCAATGTATTCTCCAACATTTCCTCGAATGCCTATAATGAATTGACCCCCGATCAACAGGGTGGATTTACCCCGGTCATAGAGTACTCGAACGTCACGACCACGGATAGTCCCCACCACTATGTCAAGGTGATCACACACTATTCAAATCTCGTGGTTTCTAATGTTGTGACCTACTCCAACATAGATGCTAACGCATACGCAAATCTCGTGACCACCCGACCTTCCTTCACAGTGTTCCGGAAATACGTTCCAACTGGATACTTTGAAATTTCTGTCCAAGAGTACGCTGCAAAGTCCCTAGAAGAACGGGCAGAATACGTTCCCGTGACTATTCCAGAGATGATTACTTCTAATTTACAGGGGTTCTATACCCTTGTCCCAAGTCCGTAGGACTTGTACTCCCTCGTTCCAAGTGCTTCGCACTTGACCCCTTTACACTTCTTACAAATTGTGACCCAGTTTGTAACAAGTCTCATTAAGTAACGACTTCGTCGTTTGGTAATGAATTCTTTTCCTCTCTTATATTAAATGTCGTTCGAACCACCAGCAGGCATTCTGGACATTGGGAATGCGACACTTCGGGTGGGAAAACTTGAAGTCGCTGAAACCTCAGGTCTGAACCAGGGTCTCTTGAAT
>Ga0233438_10003607_pt1 | contig 14202 bp, 16 predicted proteins | sample SI_123_September_FD_182720 | JGI IMG/M metagenome (GOLD analysis project Ga0233438, IMG submission 182720) | Seawater microbial communities from Saanich Inlet, British Columbia, Canada - SI_123_September2016_10_MG | ecosystem: Environmental > Aquatic > Marine > Inlet | place: Canada: British...
ATCAAATTAAATATAATCTATCTATAATTATTATGAGGTATATATTTACAATTAAAATTTATGTTAACAATTATTAATATAAATATATATCATATTGGGTTATAATTTTATGACTAAATAAAAGAATTATAGGGATATAAAATATGAGTGATTATTTAAACAAAACTATATTAAAAAAGTATGATAAAATATTATTAGTTATGAGTACTTTGCTAATAATTTCATCTATATTATTAGGAGCTTTTGGATCTCATATATTAGAAAATATATTAGAGATAAAATATATGAATATATATAATATAGCTATAAAATACCATTTTTATAATACTCTTAGTCTATTTATATTAAATATATTCTATATTTTATTAAAACTTAGGATTATTTTTATATCAAATATCATTCTTCTAATAGGATCTATTATATTTAGTGGTAGTTTATATTTGCTAGTATATACTAAACTGTCTTTTTGGGGTATGATTACTCCAATAGGTGGAGTTTTATTAGTGATTGCTTGGATTACTTTTATAATAGGAGTAATTAGAAGTGATAAAATATAAAAACAGATAAAATAATATAAACATATAACTCTAGATACTAATACTATATATTTATATATTAAGTTATTTTAATCAAACATTAAATCTAAAGTGCATCACATCGCCATCTTGAACTATATACTCTTTACCTTCTAATCTTAATTTTCCCATCTCTTTAGCTTTTAATTCACCATTACAGGCTATAAAATCATCATATGATATTACTTGAGCCTTTATAAAACCTTTTTCAAAATCATTATGTATTGCTGCTGCTGCTTTTGGAGCTTTTGTATTTTTTTTGATAGTCCAAGCTCTTACTTCCATTTTACCAGCTGTAAAATATGATTGTAAATCTAATTTATCAAATGATTTTCTAATAATTTGATCTAATCCTGATACCTCAATACCCAAATCACTTAAAAATTCAACTGTCTCATCTTCATCAAGACCTATTAAATCTTCTTCTACTTTAGCACATAACACTATTACATCTGCATTTATACAAGTTGCATGTTTTTGTACAATTTTGACATACTCATTTGTATTTGATTGCAATGAGTTTTCATCTACATTACATCCATATATTATATTCTTATTTGATAGGAATCTAAGCTCTTTATCAAGCTGTTTAAATATATCATTATCAATTTCTTTAAATGTTCTAATAGGATTTAATTCTTCTAAATGATTATATAAATTTTGTGCTATTTGTAATATACTAGAGGCTTTTTTATCTGATTTTAACTGTTTTTTTAATTTTTCTATTTTCTTTTCTATTTGTGTAATATCTGCATATATAAGTTCTGTTTCAATTATTTGTATATCTCTTAAAGGATTTATACTACCTTCTACATGAGTGATATCTTCATCATCAAAACATCTTACCATATGTAATATAACTTCTACATCTTTAATATTTGATAAAAATTTATTACCTAATCCTTCACCTTTTGATGCACCTTTTACAAGTCCTGCTATATCTACAAACTCTATAGTTGAGTGTTGTATTTTATCTGGATTTACTATTTTGGCTAATTTTTCTAACCTATCATCTGGTACTGGTACAATTGCTTTATTTGGTTCAATAGTACAAAAAGCATAATTGGATGCTTGTGCATTTTGTGCTTTTGTTAAAGCATTAAAAGTGGTTGATTTTCCTATATTTGGTAGTCCTACTATACCTACACTTAGAGCCATTTATTCTCCTTTATTTAAATATTAAAATCATCATAAATTATGTTAATATGAAGTTAATTTTAATACATCTTTTATATTATTATATTTATATGTTTTATACTCTATATTTTTGATCTTTATACAATTTACAGCCATCCTATCTGCTAATTCATTACCTTCATTACCATTATGTGCTTTTACATGATTTATATTTATATAAGATTTTATATCATCATATAAATTATGTGCTAGTTTTATTAACTCTAAGTTTTTTATAATACCACCTTTTTTTATCCACCCTTTACTCTTCCAAGTATAAGCCCAAGATACTATACAATCTATACTATATCTTGAATCACTATATATATTAATAGTTTTAAAATTACCCTCTTTTATTAAACTGCTACATATTAAAAGTGAATTATAAAGTGCATTTAATTCAGCTATATTATTAGTACCTTCTTTTATATAATTTCCATATAACAGTATAGGTTCAATATTGTTTGATGAATATATACTAATACCACTTCCAGCTTCACCTGGATTATTAGAGCATGCTCCATCACAATATATAATAACATCGCCTTTTAAAATATCTACTATTGTTTGATTATTATTCATTTAAATTTATTTTATGCTATTTTATATTTCTTAAAAACTCTACTATCATTCTCACCCCTGCTCCACTACCACCAAATGGATTATATCCCCAAGCTTTTTCGACATATGCTGGTCCTGCTATATCAAAATGTAACCATTTATCTTTATATTCTTTGTATATAAAATTTTCTAAAAACAATCCAGCTGTTATAGATCCACCATAAGATGAACTAGCCACATTTGATATATCTGCTATATTAGATTTAATAAGTTTTTTTAAATGTCTATTAAAAGGTAAAAAAGTAGCCTCTTCACCTGCAATATTTGCATAATGTATAGCTTGATTTCTTAAATTAGCATTATTACCCATAATACCAGTAGTATACTCTCCAAGTCCAACTACACAAGCACCTGTTAATGTAGCAAAATCAAAAATATAATCTATGTTTTTAATATTATCTTGTGTATAACATAAACAATCTGCAAGTACTAATCTTCCTTCTGCATCTGTATTTCTTACTTCAATAGTATCTTTATTTTTTGCTATTAATACATCATCGGGTTTATAGGCATCTCCTCCTATCATATTCTCAACTGCACCTAATATAGCATGTACTTCTATTGGTAAATTAAGCTTAGAAATAGCATCCATCATTCCCATCACAGAACATGCACCTGATTTATCACTCTTCATAGTTACCATATGAGATGATCCTTTTAAACTAAGACCTCCACTATCATATGTAAGACCTTTACCTACTAATACTATTTTTGATTTTATTTTACTTTTTTTTGGTTTATATGTCATATGTATTAATTGAGATTCATGTCTTGATGCTCTTCCTACACTAAGCATTGCATTCATACCATTTTTTTCTAAATACTCTTCACCATATACTTTAATAGATATTTTATTATCTTTAGCTATTTTTTTAGACTCTTTAAACATAACTTTAGGATAAAAATCTTCAGGTGTAGCATTCACAAAATCTCTAGTTTTATTTACACTATTAGCTATAATAACAGATGATTTAAAAGTACTCATTAAATTAGACTTATCATTAGAACTTAATAGTATAAACTCTTTATCTTCAGATATATCTATTTTTGTTTTACTTTTATATCTATTATATGAATAAGCTCCCATAATAGATCCTTCAACTAGTGCTTTTAAAGTATTAGTATCATCATCAAATAACTTTAAATATATACTATTGAAGTTAGTAGTTTGGAATTTCCTAATAGCTGTAGATATAGCTATTGCTATACTATCATATGATAAATCAACACATCCTACATATAGCTTTTTTTCTGCTACTAATAGTAATACTTCTTCATCATTACCTTTAAAATTGAGTTTTTTTAAAATATCTTTATGTTTTATATTATCTTGTTCTAAATTATTATCTAAAACAAAAATTATCTCTAAATTTGAGTTAATTTTATCAAAATTCTTATCTTCAAGTCTAATATTCATACAATATTCCTTTTATCTAAAATTTAAATTTTCTTTGTCATTTTGTTAAAATACCAAATAATAGTAATACCAAAACTAAGTACAATAGGTATAGCTATATACCAATACTCTTTAGCAAAATCTAATATAAATAATATCTCATCTCCAAAATACCAAACAGGTATAATAGTAATAGAAGCCCAACACCAAGCTGATATCAAATTTATAAATGCAAATGTCTTAGCACTATATCTTGTCAAACCTATAGAAATAGGAATAATAGTTCTCATACCATACATATATCTTTGTACAAAAATTATAGGCCATCCATGTTTTTTTAATAGTAAATGAGCAAAAGCAAATTTTCTTCTTTGACCTTTGAATTTTTTGTGTACATAAGTTTTATTATATCTTCCTATATAAAAATATATCTGATCACCAACAAATCCACCAAGTCCTGCTATAAAAATAGCAATATATACTATCATATCTCCTGTATGACTAAGAAGACCAGCCATAATTAATCCAGCTTCACCCTCTAATATACTCCATAAAAAAAGTATTATATATCCATACTGCTTAAGTAAAAATACCAATTTATTTTCAAATCCAATAATTGGTATTTGATATAAATAATAGCCTATAAATAAGACTATAAAAAATATAATCCCAAATAACACTTTTCCAAAATTTAATTTTAATATATTTAATAACTTATTCACTATATTCCTCTATAATATTTTACTATTTAAAATCTATTAAACGCTTTGCTTGCATAATATCTTTATCTCCTCTTCCAGATAGACAAATTATTACTGTTTTACCTTGAAGTTTTTGCTTAGATTTCTTTAAATATGCTAATGCATGAGCTGTTTCAAAAGCTGGTATAATACCCTCTTTTTTACTAAGCCACACAAAAGCATCTAAAGCCTCATCATCTGTTACAAAATCATATTCTATACTATTATTATCTTTATGAAAAGAGTGTTCAGGTCCTATACCTGGATAGTCAAGTCCAGCAGAAATAGAGTGTGCTTGACTAACTTGTCCATCATCATCTTGTAATAAATAACTATACTGACCATGTAAAACACCCGGTTTACCTTTTTGTAAAGAACATCCATGCTTTAGACTATCAATACCAAAACCTCCGGCTTCTATACCTATACATCTAACATCTTTATCTTCTAAAAAATGAGAAAACATTCCAATAGCATTAGAACCACCACCAATGCAAGCTACTACAAAATCTGGTAGTTTTTTTTCAATTTTAAGTATTTGTTTTCTACTCTCCCATCCAATGATACTTTGAAAATCTCTTACCATCATGGGATAAGGATGAGGACCAGCAACAGTTCCTATTATATAGTATGTATCTTCACAATTAGTAACCCAATATCTAATAGCATCATTCATAGCATCTTTTAGTGTCTTACTTCCACTTTTTACAGATACTACTTTAGCTCCCATAAGCTTCATTCTAAAGACATTTAAATCTTGTCTTTCTACATCTTTCTCACCCATAAAAACAGTACATTCAAGACCCAAAAGTGCTGCAACTGTAGCACTTGCAACTCCATGTTGTCCTGCACCTGTTTCTGCTATGATTTTTGTTTTACCTAATTTTTTAGCTAATATGGCTTGAGCTATCGCATTATTTACTTTATGTGCCCCTGTATGGTTTAGATCTTCTCTTTTTAAATATATTTTAGCACCTATTTCATCACTAATATTTTTTGCATAAAAAAGTGGTGTTTGTCTACCTACATACTCTTTTAATAAATCATTAACCTCTATCCAAAAATCTCTATCAAATCTATACTTTTTATACTCTTTTGATAAATCAAGTAAAATACCCATTAAAGTTTCAGGTACAAACATACCTCCAAAATCACCAAAATGTCCATATTCATCTGGATCGAATATACTTTTTTTAGGTATGTATATATCTTCTATCATCTATATATCCAATACACTATAAACTGGAGCTAATGATTTGATCTTTTTAACACCTTCTAATGAAGTGATATTTAATAAAAAACATACCTCAACTAAAGAAGATTGTGTATCTTTTACCAGTTTTGATGCTGCATATGCTGTACCACCTGTTGCTATTAAATCATCTATTAAAAGTACTTTTGCATTTTTTTGATTATTAAAAGCATCTAAATGTATCTCAACTTCATCAAAACCATACTCTAATTCATATTTTTCACATATAGTTGTAGATGGAAGTTTACCTTTTTTTCTAATAGGTACAAATCCTATACCTAAACTATAAGCTAATACACTACCAAATATAAAACCTCTACTATCAATACCAGCTATATAGTCTAAATCATAAGTTTTATATCTGTTTACTAAATGATTCATAAGAATATTAAAAGCTACTTTATTATTAAGTAAAGTCGTAATATCTTTAAAAACTATACCTTTTTTTGGAAAATCTTTTATGTCTCTAATAGAATCTAGTAATATTTTTTTTTCTTCTTTAGTTAAATTCATATATGAATCCTATATCAAAAATATAATCAAATTCTAAAAGTTTTCATCAATTATTTGACAAATAATATGTCCCAATAATATATGCATCTCTTGAATTCTTGGTGTATTATTAGATGGTACTATTAAATTAATATCACAAAAACTATTCATAGCTCCACCTTTACATCCACTAAAACCTAAAATATTACAACCTATACTTTTAGCACTTTTAAAAGCATTTATAATATTTTGACTATTCCCACTAGTACTAATACCTATTAAAAGATCACCTTTAGATGCTATTGCTTCAACTTGTCTACTAAATACTTTATCATATCCATAATCATTACCTATAGCTGTAAGTGCTGATGTATCTGTAGTAAGAGCAATACATGGTAAACCTCTTCTCTCTTTTTTATATCTTCCTGTAAGTTCTGCTGCTATGTGTTGTGCATCTGCTGCACTTCCACCATTACCACATAAAATTATTTTTTTACCATTTTTTAATATCTTCACACAAAGATTTGAAGCATCTTGAATATCTTCTAACATACAATTTCTAACATCATTTATAGTATCTAAATGTGAATTTAATTCAGATTTTATTATATCTATCATTATATATTACTCTTAAAAAAAGAATTTAAATCCAGCATAAACATCTGATATCTTAAGTTTATTCTCTATACTATTTTTATCATATTTCGCATTTATTGTTCTAGTACCTAGATATATCAAACCATTATTAATAATCTCATAATTAGCATTAATCTCATATGAATTCATATTTTTAGCATCACTGAAACTTAAAACCTTAGCTGAATATTTAATATTTGCATCTAAACTAATCTTAGAAGCAATATCATATGAAAAATGTATAGAAAATGGTATAGCTAAAAAACTATTACTATAATCATTTCTTATATTAATAGCATTTGCACCAATCCCAACTGAAAATCCTTCTAAACTAGTAGATTCATTCATAATTTTAAAATCAATATCCCAAATATGATTTGTACTATCATCTTCTTTATTTTTTATATAACTACCACCTAAATAGTATCTACTAGAATCATCAAGTTCATAATAGTAATTTAAAAATATATCACTTTTTAACTCTAACATCTCATTATTAATACTAACTTTAAACTCATTTTGACTAAAACTCAAACTACTTAATAAACTAAACAGTACCAAAACTCTTTTTAACATTTTAATTAATCCTTTTTTTTAATTTTGTTAATAATATCACTACTACTTCTACCTTCAACAAATTCTACAAATTTAGTAGTTTTTACTATATTTGATCCTACTACTTCTTTGTTTTTATAATCTGCACCTTTTATTAATATATCTGGTTTTATTTTACTAATTAGATTATAAGGTGTATCTTCATTAAAAATAACTACATAATCAATAAATGAAAATGCACTTAACATATAAGCTCTATCTTCTTGAGAATTTATAGGTCTATCTTCTCCTTTTAATCTTTTTACACTATCATTAGAATTTAAACCTACTATTAAAATATCTGCAAAAGTACTAGACTTATTTAAATAACTTATATGTCCTTTATGTAGTATATCAAAACAACCATTCGTAAAAGCTATAGTTTTCCCTTGGTTTTTTAAAATTGATACTATTTTTTCTATCTCATCAATATTTTTAATACCAAAACTTATATCTTTTTTACTTAAACTATCTTGATACTCTTGTATTTCATATATACTAGCTGTTGAACTTCCTATTTTACCTACGACTATACTAGCAGCTAAATTAGCAAATTCAATTGAACTAATAATATCATAACCTAAAGCTAAATAAAATCCAATAGATGCAATAACAGTATCACCAGCACCAGTTACATCATATACTTCTTTGGCTACTGTTGGTTTTTTTATTAAAGTATTATTATCTAAAAAAGCTATACCATCTTCACTAAGTGTTACTAAAGATATAGTAAGATTAGCTATATCTTTTAATTTTAAAAGAGCCTTTTGTAAAGATAGATCATCTTTTATATTAATATTAGTAGCTTTTATAGCCTCATTTTTATTTGGTGTTAATAAAAATGCACCACTATATTTATTATAATCACTACCTTTTGGATCTACTAAAACTTTTTTATTACTTGTATTACAAAAATCTATTATATTTTTAGTCAAACTTGATGTTAAAACACCTTTTGCATAATCACAAAGTATTATTAAATCATAATTATTAATATCTTTTTTTAATTTTTCTAAAATAGTGTTTTCAATCGGTTTTGATATATCATATTTACTCTCATAATCATATCTTACTATTTGAGAATTAGAGGCCATTAATCTGCTTTTTTTAGTAGTAGTTCTTAAAGTATCTTCAATAAAAAAACAGTCTATATTTTTATTATCTAAAATTGATTTTAATTTTAAAGAGGTTTCATCTTGACCTATTACACTATAAATAGATACATTAGAACCTAATACTTTAAGATTATGAGCAACATTACAAGCTCCACCCAAACAAAGTGTAGAATCTTTTATATTAACAACAGGTACAGGTGCTTCTGGTGATATTCTATTACAATCTCCCCATAAATACTCATCAAGCATAATATCACCTATGACTAATATATTAGGATTTTTTTTGATATTTAATGGTAGTTTTAAATTAATCATATATAAAAACTTTTATACATTAAAGAACCTCTTGATTATAAATATCTTTTATATATGAAATATAATCTTTTATACCATCTTCAAGAGAGTATTTAGGTTCGTAGTTTAAATATTTTCTTGTATTATCAATATTTGCTTGTGTATAAAATTGATATCTTTTTATATAAGGATTTTTAATATATTTACATTCCTTTACACTATTTAATTCATCTTGTAAAATATTAGCTATATCTTGAAAACTTCTAGGTATAGATGTACCTACATTATAAACACCACTTTTTTTAGCTTCACAAGATTTTATATTTGCTTGTATTATATCTTCTATATAGACAAAATCTCTAAATATATTATGACTATTTTCAAATAAAACTATATTTCTATTACTTAATATTTGATGACCAAATTGTAACACAGTTGATGCTGTAGAATTTTTGAAAAATTCATTTTTCCCATATACATTAAAATATCTAAGTCCTACTATTGATATGTCTAAATCTTTTTTTATATATTCATATGATATATTATCCATCATATTTTTTGAAAAACCATATACATTATTAGGATTTTCATCACCTATATTTTGAGAAGAGTTGATACTACTATTACCATAAACAGCAGCTGATGATGCATATATCATATGAGAGCTATGATTAATAGATATTTTCAATAGCTTCTCATATGCATTTACATTTGTTTTTATAACTAAATCTTGTTGGTTAATAGTTGTATCTGAAATGGCAGCTTGATGAAATATATAATCAAATTTATAATCATTTTCTAAACTTTTAATAATAGTATCATCATTTATATCACCACAAATAACTTTACCCTTAAAACCTATTAAATTTTTAAAATGCCCAAAACTTTTTAGATTACCATTACTAAAAAGTTCACCACTTCTAAAAATATCTAAAGCTACTATTGAAGCATTTGGATAATATTTTTGAAAATATAAAGCTATATTAGATCCAATAAACCCAGCTGCACCTGTGATTAATATATTTTTATTATTAAAATCTATATTTGTATATTTCATATATTAAAACCCATTCATACTATTACTTTGGAGTACATAGTATCTAAATATTCATTATATATGAATTATAAATATTATTAAATTATTGCTTTAATATCTTTAATACTATCTATTATAAAAGTAGCTTTTGATAAATTTTCATCAAATTTATGGCCTGATCTAACTTGTATACTATTTTTTATATTTGCTTTTAGGGCACATAAAATATCTGATGCTTTATCACCTATTAACCAAGAGTTATTTAGGTCTATATTATAAGATTTTAATATATTATCTATCATTAATGTATTTGGTTTTCTACATAGACAATTTTCATTTGGTCTATGAGGACAAAACTCTAAAGAAGATATGGTAATATTTCTTAATAAAAACTCTTTTATCATCCAAGATGTTAATATATCAAAATCATCTTTTGTATAATATCCTCTATTAATACCTGATTGATTAGTAATAATAAAGAGTAAAAATCCCTTTTGTTGTAAATATAAAAGTGAATCAAAAACACCATTTATAAACTCAAAATCTTCTATTTTATATAAATACTCTTTTTCTATATTAATAACACCATCTCTATCTAAAAAAATAGCTTTTGTTTTTGATAATGATTGTACTTTTTTCATAATTATATATATGAATAATTTACTATTCAAAAAAACTTTTTAATATTTTTTTACCATCTTCAACACCTGGTTGATTATAAGCATCTATATCAAGTAGTTTTGCTACAAGAGATGTCAATAGTTCAAAATAATAAAAAAGCTCTCCTATATTAGACTCATTTATTGTATCTATTTGAATAATATCAAGTGGAATATCACCTATACGTGATAAAGATTTTATAATAGAATCTGCTTGCATATTAATCAATGATGAGAAATCAACACCATTTATATAATCTAACTCTTCTAAATGTTTGATACTAATATTAGGTATTTTAATATTAGATTTAAAATCTTTTATCTTTAAAAATGTGACTGTTTTATCTGCTTTACCTTGTGCTATTAATTGTAAAAAAGAGTGTTGATCTCCTGGACCTATTAATCCTATTGGAGTTAAACTAACATTTAGTGATGAATTTAACTGCTTTTTAGCTAGACTCTCACCCCAAAGTTGAGTATACCAAGCATTAAATCCTCTAAAACATTCAGAATATGAAAATAGACAATTAATATTATATGTATTTGTATTTTTAGCATAAAAATTTGCTTTTTTTATTAAGCTATTATATATATCTTCTTTATTAAAAAAACTATTTTTAATATTAAAAGCACCTTTTAAAAGCTTTTTTATATCTACACCTATTAGGGCTAATGGTAAAAGTCCAACTACACTAAGTACAGAAAATCTTCCACCAACATTTGAAGATATCTCAAAAAAATCTATATTTTTTTTAACAGACAATTTATGTAGCTTTGAATCTTTTTGACTAACTATTATAAAACTATCACTTGTAAGAGGAACTAAAGATAATATATATTTAAAAATAGATATTGTCTCAATAGTAGTACCAGATTTAGAGATAATTATAAATAAAGTATCATCAAAATCAAGATCATCTAATCTTGAATTTAAAATCACAGGATCTGTACTATCACATAATATTAATCTTTTTGTAAATATAGTTGTATGTCTTAAAAAACTATATACAGCATAAGTACCTAAAGTACTTCCTCCAATACCTACTATTACTATATTTTTTTTTGTTATATTTTTAGCATATTTTATTATATATGATATATCTTCATCTACTAAATTATAATACCCTATACTATTTTGTTCTTTTTTAATACTATTAAATACTTCATAATTTATACTGTTTGTAGTAAAAAATTGACTATTTTCCATGATACTCCTAATCTAACTCATATATAGTATCTACTATACCATCATCATTTAATTTTTTACAAATAGAACCTGCTTGAGAATTTATAGTTAATTGTATCTTATATTGTGAATTTTGATTTAAAACTTCTATTTTTATACACTCTTTTGAATCTTCTTTATAGACTATACTCTTATCATCTAATTGTTCCCATATTTTAGTATTGAAATTAATAGCTTGACTTATTTTATCTATTTTAGAATTGATTACATAATATGATTGTAATGAAGTAGTAATAGTAGTGATATCTCTTTTTAAAGTAGATACTTTAGCATCTGTTGTGGTATTAAAAAATTTTGGAATAGCAACACTTGCTAATACACTAATAATAACTATAGCAAATATTAATTCTAAAAGTGTAAAAGAAGATCTCATATTTTTCATAAATAAACCCTTTAATTTAAAAACTATTATAAATAAATAAAAATTTAATCTTTATAAATTAGATTTTATAGAAGAATTTTTATTATCAATATATCTTAAAAAATAGTAAAAAAGAGCCAATATTATAATAAAAAGTATAAATAGATAAAAAGATATATTATAATTAATTATAAAAGAAGAGTAATACTGTATAACTAAACCTATAATAGAGAATATAAACTGTATAAAAACTAATACAAAAAGAGTCTTTTTCACACTATTATCAAAATAATTTAATAATATATGATGAATATGTTTTTTATCAGCTATAAAAGGTGATCTTTTGTTTAATACTCTTCTAAACATAACAACTAATGTATCAATCAAAGGTAAAGCACAAATATAAAATATAGATATACTATGAATATATTTTAAAGATAATATACCAATAAAACCTATACAAAAACCTAAAAATAAAGAACCACTATCACCCATAAAAATTGTAGCTTTTGGATAATTAAAAAATAAAAAAGAACTAATACAAGCTAATAATATAGTACAAAAACCTATAATAAAAATATCATCATTTATATAACCAATATACAAAAAACAACTAAGTATAATAATAGATATAAAAGACGCCAAACCATCTATACCATCTATTAAATTCAAAGCATTAGTAAAACCAACTAAGGCAAATATAGTAAAAAAAAGTCCAAAATAGCCCAAAGATAACTCATAAGATAGATATATATTTAAACTAGATATATAAATATCATTTAAATATAAAATTAAAGTAGCCATTATAATAAAAATAAACTTCCATTTTGGACTAACATTTTTATAATCATCAATAATACCTATAAAAAAGACTAAAAAAATAGCCAAATAGATATAATAAAAATTTATAAAAAAATAAAAATCGAATATAAGAGTAGATATAAAAAAGCTAAAACCAAAAGCAATTCCACCACCTCTTGGTGTATTTACTTTATGTATACTCCTATGATTTGGTATATCTATTAAATTTAATCTATTTACATAATTTAATAAAATTTTAATCAACATAAATGATATAAAAAAAGATATTATAAATTTTATGAAAATCATAGATTTATTGTATCAAATAGTATATAAAAAGAATTAAAATCATTTTATACTTTTTTATACAATAAACCTATAATTTTCTTTGGATATTTACTAATAATCATCAACCAGTTAGTATATATTCCATTTTCTCTGCAAGCTCTTATATTCTCTTGATTTAAAATAAAACTATTTTTAAGTCCATTTGTACTGACTCCTCCAAGTCTCATTTTAATAATTGTTTTATTTATATAAGAGTAAGTAATTTTATATTTTCCTATGAATCTAGCTAATATTTCATAATCTGCTGATATTTTATAATTAGTTTTAAATAGACCATATTTAACATAAATATCTCTTTTAACAAAAAAAGTTGGATGAGCAGGCATCCAACCATATGCGAACTTTTTGGGTGAAAAATGACTACTATCATAATATCTTACAACTTTATTTAAATTTGAAGATTTTACATAAACTAAATTAGCATATACACTATCAAAATCTTTTTTTTGAAATTCATTCACAATATTTTCTATCACACTATTATTTATATAAAAGTCATCACTATTTAATATACCTACAATATCTCCTGTAGCCATTTTGATACCTTTATTCATCGCATCATATATTCCATCATCTTTTTGACTTATAAATTTATCTATACTAGAACCATAACTTTTAATTATATCAACAGTACCATCTGTACTAAAACCATCTATTACAATATACTCTATATTAGAATATGTTTGATTTAATACTGAATTAATAGCATCTTTGATTGTATATTGATTATTTCTAACAACTGTTATAATTGAAACTTTCAAATGATATACTTTTTTAAATACCAATCTACAGTCTTAACTATACCACTATCAAAATTTTCTATAGCACTCCATCCTAAAGTATTCTCTATTTTAGATGCA
>Ga0233438_10003608_pt1 | contig 14198 bp, 9 predicted proteins | sample SI_123_September_FD_182720 | JGI IMG/M metagenome (GOLD analysis project Ga0233438, IMG submission 182720) | Seawater microbial communities from Saanich Inlet, British Columbia, Canada - SI_123_September2016_10_MG | ecosystem: Environmental > Aquatic > Marine > Inlet | place: Canada: British...
ACACCTCAAAATATTTCAAAAGCTATAAACTCCTTTAGATTTAGGGATGCGCTTAATGAGGCTATGAAATTAGCTAGAGCGGGTAATAAATATTTAGCAGATTCCGAGCCATGGAAATTAATTAAAACAGATCCTGAAAGAGTAAAAACAATAATGAATATTTCTCTTCAGATTACAGCCAATTTAGCCATTGTTTTTGAGCCTTTTATGCCTAAAAAATCCTTGGATTTAGCACAGCTTTTAAATATTGAACTTCCTAATTGGGAAAAAGCAGGTGGCCATAAAATAATTCAAGGAAATCACATTATAAATAAGCCTCATATTCTTTTCCAAAAAATTGAAGATGAAAAGATTGAAGAGCAAATAAAAAAATTAAAAAAACAAGAACAAAAAACTTCTAAATTCCCACCTATGAAAGATGAAATTACGTTTGAAGAATTTTCTAAAATGGATCTCCGTGTTGGTACAATAACTGCTGCAGAAAAAATAGAAAAAGCAGATAAACTGCTAAAACTTACGGTAGATACTGGAATAGATATAAGGACAGTTGTATCGGGGATTGCAGAAAATTTTAAGGCTGAAGATGTAGTAGGCCAAAAAGTAAGCATTCTTCTAAATCTTGCACCAAGAAAAATTAGAGGTGTAGAATCTCAGGGAATGATTTTAATGGCCGAAAGTGAAGAAGGAGAATTGGCTTTTGTGTCTCCAACAAAAGAAATAAATTCAGGAAATACAATTAGATAAATTAATTACTATTTACTCCCATAGTTCAACTGGATAGAACAGTCGCCTCCTAAGCAACAGATCTGGGTTCGAGTCCCGGTGGGAGTATTGTTTAAAATAGTATAATAAACTTTTTAAAGTGTGATGACAATTACTCTTTTAATTCACCATCATTATATAAAAGTTCTTTAACTCCACTTGAACTACAACCCCCAATAAGCCAAATACCATTCTTATTACCATTTTCATTGTATTCGCCTTTTCTAGAGATGCATCCATCACGACCATAATCTTCAAATAAACCTATTCTATTTCTCTGTTTTCCTCTTACATAATAATCGCCATCATCTCTAAAGCTTTTTTTTGTTTTTAGCTGACCATTTTCCCAATATGATTCCCATGTACAGGAAAATTTACCATCTTTAAAATGTTCTTTAAACTTTAGTTGACCTTGAGTGTCGTAATCATAATATTTAATTTTTGAACCTGTAAATAACTCTCCTTTGTAATAAGTAATACGATTTTTTGAAGTAAAATAACCTATATTACTATTATTTAGGACAATAATCTTGCCCACACAGCCCATTTCATTAGTCTGCTCTCCACAGCTAGTAGCAATAGATAATAAAAAAAATATTATAGTGTTAACAAATAATTTATTCATTATATTTTTTTTCCTATTAATGAACCTTTAGAATCTTCTATGCAAAATATAAAAAAAGCGAGGCATAAACCTCGCTTTATAAGTTTGTAAAAAAGTATCCTATTTCATCTTCTTCTCTAATTCTAAAATCTTCTTCTCTAGTTCTAGAATTCTATCGTCTTGTTCTTTAAGAGCCTGGGTTAAAATTGGTATTATTGAAATATAGTTGATCCCTAAAAATTCTTCAAATTCGTTCTCTTCACCTTTTTCACGGTCAGGATTTAAGTGAATGGTTGAACTTGCTACTGAATTTGGCAATACTTTTTCTAGATCCTGTGCTATAAAACCATACTGATGCCCTTTAGGTAAATTAATGCCTTTTTCAGTATACTTTTCTTTATAATCGTATTCAACTGGCTTAAGTTGTCTTAAAACAGAAGTTGCTTCTGTTAACTTAGAAATATTAGTTTTAAACTTTCTGTCAGAAGGATTAATAACACTTCCTGTAACTGCAACATCTCCATTAAAATAACCTGCCCAAGCACTTGTTCCTCCAAATCCATAAATTGCATAATTTTGTGCTGCTGGAATTGCTCCTGAAGCTACAGCGTATAACCCATAATTTGCTCCTTGTGTAAAATTATTAGCCTCTGCATAAATACCAAAATTATTAGCTTGGTTTATAACTACACTTCCAACTGCTCTTCCCCAAGCCCCAATATTAGAAAATCCAGAGTTAACTGCTGTTCCTCCAACACCTATATTACTACTGTTTGGATCAAAATTGATTTGTTGAGCCTTTCCCCAAACTCCATAGTTTTGATATGCATTTACAGCTTCTCCGTAAACTCCGCAATTTTGACCACCAACAGAATTTTGTTGAGGATTAACGCCGTCAGATAACCCTAATAATCCAGCATTTTGACCAGCTGTACCATTTATTTTAGCAAATGTTCCAGCATAGCCATTGAATGGATTGTTTCCTACTGTAACTGCATCAATAAATAATGTAAAATCAAATGGAATATTGTTGTAAGTATAAGTAGGGCTAACGCTAAGAGTATCATACAAATCTAACCTTGAGTAAGGAAAATCATAACCTATGCCAACGTCTTTAAATGTGTAAGCGTCGCCGTTTGAATTTATATTCCACTTAAAACCAAGTTCAGAAAAATCAACTTTGTTGCCCCAATAAGTGGTGTCAGCAGCAGTTATTGCTCCAGCAACAGAACTTGAAAAAATTGGATCTGTCTCTGGACCTCCACCTCCACCACCAGTAGATGATGTATCATTCCAATTATTTATATCAGCAGTAGTTATCCCACTAGCTGGAGATTGTGAAAATATTGGATCAGTTTCTGGTCCTCCACCTCCACTACCAGATGAATTCCAATTAGCAGTATCTGCAGCAGTTATTCCACTTGCCAAAGAAGATGAAAATATTGGATCAGTTTCTGGTCCTCCACTTCCACTACCAGATGAATTCCAATTAGCAGTATCTGCAGCAGTTATTCCACTTGCCAAAGAAGATGAAAATAAAGGATCAGTTTCTGTGTATGTTTCAGCTGCTTTTGCATGTAGCGCAAAAGGAACACTCAACAATTCACTAGTACCAGATATACTATAGTTAGAACCTCCGTTAGGATCAGTATCAGTTTTAACAAAATAAGGACCACTTCCCCAATCAATTGAAGATAAAGATCCTTGCACTACAGTTCCTTTTCCTATTTCTAAACTCACTAGCCCATTAGGATTTGTAGTAATAGTATGAGTTTCTGCATATTTAGTTGTTCCTAATGCAGAACCTTGCAGAATAGAAATCGCCATTCCAACAGTTTGATTAGTTAATAAATTACCTGAAGCATCTCTAAGAACAGCTTGGTAACTCATACCCTGAGGTGTTTGAGCTAATAATGATGTACTTAAAAAAAGAGATAATATTGATAAGTATAAATTTTTCATATTATTTGTTTTTAATTATTTTAAATGATTGTGTTTTATTATTTTCTTTATTGTATAAGTTTAGATAATAAGTGCCTGATGAAAGATTTGAAGTATTAACAATTGTTTCATTTGAGAATAAATTCCCGTTATTAATTAAACCACCTTGTGAATCATATAAATTATACCTTATACTTTTAGTGAAATTAAGTGACGAAATAGTTAAGTTTTCTGAAACTGGATTTGGGAAGACACTGAAATTAGTTTGATCCACATTAGAACTTAGCCCAACATTAGTAATTTCGTATGTTTGTTGAACTCCAGAATTTACAGTTCCTGACGTAGATTCATGTGAATTATAAAATATCTGCCCTACACTGTAAGATAAATTTCCCCCAGTACCAATAATATCTGTTCCACTAGAGTTTATAGATTCTTGTGAAAAAAAAGATAAATTGAAAGAAAAAGATATTAAAACTAATATGAGGATTTTAAAACTAAGTTTTTTCATTTGTTAAATTTTTAACAAGAAACAAATTATAAATAGTTGATTAAATTATATTTAGGAATTTTAGGTGTATTAACGTTAATTGACCTAATTATTTTTTAGAATATATATAAAAAAATTACTTAAAAATTAAGTAGGTTTTGAACTTTTTCAAAAAATAGGTAAATTTACGTAATAATACCTAATTTTTTAAGTGATTTCAAAACACATTTGTAAATTGATGTATATGAGGTACTTAATTTTATTAATTAGCTTCTTCTTTACAATTCATTGTGTTGCCTATTTTGATTCAACTAAAGTTAATATTGAAGATTTATATGCAGAATTTAAAGCTTACAATGATTCATCTATAATAAGGGATTTTAAAACTAAGTTCATAAAAAGTTTGGTCTTCACAAGTGACACCACAGCTTACTTTAATCCAAATGGAACTTTACATCTTTTTAAACTTAATTGCGGGAAGAAGATTAAAATTGAGAAAATTAGTAAGGGGATTTATCATGGGCATAACTTTGATAGATATTTGTTCACTTATAATTCTAAAATATACTCATATGGAGGGCAAGGCCTTTGGAGTTCTTTTAGTGGATTACTAGAATTTAACGAACAAAATAAAGAATGGTTTAAAAAGGAAATTAAAAATTACCCTTTGAAAGCAGAGAAAGTTGTCTCTTCATGGTTATTTGGTGATAAAATAAAAGTTTTACTTTCTTTAGATAGAGGTAATCATAAAATTGAAAATGAAAATTTAATATTTGGTGAGATAGATTTAGTCACTTATAAATTTAATGAAATTGGCAAATTTAGCTCTGTGATATCTAATGAAATGGTAGTTGGCAAAGCTAATATTATTCAAGAGTCAGAAAAATATATGGTTAGAGAAATTCGAGACGAATCAGAGTGTTATTGTCATTTGTTTGATAAAGAAAATGGAGAAATTTACTACCTAAATTTAATAAAAGACATCCCCTGTTTAGACGGCAATAGCTATGTTTATCTTGAAAAAGATTCACTATACTACAGAAATTCAAAAAGAATAGTTAAATCTGTTTTAATAAATAAAGATGCAATTTATGAGAAGAGAAGTATCGAAGGAATTTACTTAAATGGTATAAAAAAGCAAAAAGTTAATACCTTAATTATGTATTTTATAATTACTTTATTGTCAATAATAATCTTAGTTGTATTAATTGTTTTAGCAATTAGATTTAAAAGAAAACATTTAAATGATTTCCCTGTATCAATAGAAAAAAATCTTATTCTTGCTAAAGGGCAGGTACTTAAAAAGGATGAACTAGACTTGATTTTAGAAATTTCTCATATGAGCTTTGACTCCATAAAATCAAAAAGAAGTAACCTAATTAAAATAATTAATGATAATGGGAAAGTAAAGATTACAAGAAATAGAGATAAAAACGATAAGAGATTTATTGAATACTTTGTTAAATAGCGAGAAGAAGAATATTTATAAAATAATCAAACTCAACCATTATTATTTAAAATAATTAAATTTAAGAAAGTCTAGTTTTTTGTGTTTTTTTTAATGTTTTAGACTAAAAAATACTTTTTTTACACTTTTTTAATCATTTCTACTCTTTTTCAGTTTCTTAATTAAAAAATTATTTTCCTTAAAAAATCATAAAATTTGCTGGAATGAGTTAATATATTATAGTTTTATAATTAGTCCATATTATGAAAAATACAAAGGGGGTTATATTTAAAATATTTGAAGCTAAAAAGGAGCCTTTATTTGATAAGCTTTTTGATATTTTTAAAGAGCTTCTAACCCATACATCTGGAGATTTTGATGAATCTATAAACTGGTTGAAAGAATTAGATAAAGAATATAATCTAACCAACGAAAATTATACTATTGATGACTTTATCGAAGAGCTTAAAGAAAAAGGGTACATTAAAGAAGAAATTGATAGTAGTGGAAATGGAAATATAGCTTTAACATCAAAAACCGAACAAGCTATTAGACAGCAAGCCCTAAACCAAATATTTGGGAAAATTAAAAAGAATGGAATTGGCAATCACAAAAGCAATAAACAAGGCTTTGGTGACGAGCACACTGGAGATTTTAAAGCTTTTCAATTTGGCGATTCCATAGATAAAATTTCAGTAACAGAGTCATTAAAAAACGCCCATATCAATCATGGAATTAATGATTTTAAGCTTAGCGAAAATGATTTAGTAATTGAGGAGTCTTACCACAAAAGTCAAATGAGCACCGTACTTATGGTAGACATAAGTCACAGTATGATTCTTTATGGAGAAGATAGGATAACGCCTGCAAAAAAAGTAGCTATGGCTTTATCTGAGTTTATAAAAACTAGGTATCCAAAAGATAGTATTGATATTCTAGTGTTTGGAAATGACGCTTGGGCTATATCAATAAAAGATCTTCCTTATTTGAAAGTTGGTCCGTACCATACAAATACGGTGGCTGGGCTAAGTTTAGCGATGGATATGTTAAGAAGGAAGAGAAACACCAATAAACAAATATTCATGATAACTGATGGTAAGCCCAGTTGTTTAAGGCTAAAGGATGGCAGGTATTATAAAAATAGTAATGGATTAGATCCATACATAACCAATAAGTGCTATGCAATGGCTCAACAAGCAAGAAGATTACATATTCCAATTACTACGTTTATGATTGCCCAAGATCCATATTTAATGGAATTCATAAAGAAATTTACAGAGGCTAACAAAGGAAAAGCATTTTTTACTGGTTTAGAAAACCTGGGTGAAATGATTTTTGAAGATTATGAAACTAACAGAAAAAAAAGAATCAAATAAAATGAATTATCAAAAAATAAAAACTTTAGGGGAGCTCAAAAAAGCAAGCTATGTTCAAAAAGGTATTAAAGATGAGTTAAGAGAAAATTTGATTTATAATATTCAAAATAAAATTAATGTTTTTGAGGGTATTTATGGTTATGAACTAACTGTGATTCCTGAATTAGAGCGCGCTATACTTTCAAGACATAACATAAATCTTTTAGGTTTAAGAGGACAAGCAAAAACAAGAATTGCACGTTTAATGGTAAATCTTCTTGATGAATACATCCCTTATGTAGAAGGTTCTGAAATTTACGATGATCCGATGGCTCCGATTTCAAGAGCTAGTATCAAGCTGGTTAATAAAATGGGTGATAAAACACCAATTTCTTGGCTTCATAGATCAGATAGATTTGCAGAAAAATTAGCAACTCCAGACGTAACAGTTGCCGATTTAATTGGTGATATTGATCCAATAAAAGCTGCAAATTTAAAATTAAGTTATGCAGACGATAGAGTAATACATTATGGAATGATTCCTAGAGCTAATAGGTGCATTTTTGTGATCAACGAATTGCCTGATTTACAAGCTAGAATTCAAGTTTCTTTATTTAATATTCTTCAGGAAGGTGATGTTCAAATTAGAGGATTTAAATTAAGGCTTGAATTAGATATTCAATTTATATTTACTGCAAACCCTGAAGATTATACCAATAGAGGAAGTATTGTTACTCCACTTAAAGATAGAATAGGATCACAAATCTTAACCCATTATCCAAAAGATGTTGAAACAGCAAAAAAAATAACGAGTCAAGAAATTAGTTCTACTTTAAAACAAAAAGAAAATATTCACATTCCTATACTAGCCAGCGACTTACTTGAAGAAATTAGTTTCGAGGCAAGAAAAAGTGAATTTATTGATGAAAAAAGTGGAGTTAGTGCAAGACTTAGTATTTCAGCACTAGAAAATCTTTTGAGCAGTGCAGAACAAAGACTTCTTAGAAATAATGAATCAAAAACTACAGTAAGATTATCGGACTTTTCAAGTATTGTCCCCGCAATTACAGGAAAAGTAGAGTTAGTTTACGAAGGAGAACAGGAAGGGGCAGAGTTTGTAGCTAATAAACTAATAGAAAGTTCTATTAAAACACTATTTGAAAAACTTTTTCCAAAAATTGAGAAATTAGAAAAGCAAGACGGGAATAGCCCATATGATGATTTAGTTTCATGGTTTTTTAATGAGTCTAAATTTGAAATTTTAAATGGTATTTCAGAAAAAAAATATAGTCAAAAGCTTCTATCGATAGAGCCTCTAAATAAACTAATTCAAAAATATCAACCCAATACTTCAAAGGATGATTTATGTTTTCTAAGTGAATTTGTTCTTTGGGGACTAGTTCAATTTAAAAAACTTAGTAAAGTTGAGTATTCTGAAGGTGTTGAAATACAAGACCCTTATGGTGACTACATTAAAAATATGTAAAAATAAATGGGATATCTCCTTAAATTTTGAATATTAATAGCTTTAAAGAAAAAATAAAAGAGAATTTTAAGTTTTCCTTTACCAAGGAACAGGAAAAAATAGTTCATGAAGTTTCTGATTTTGTGGCCTCTATAAGTACTCGAAATATTTTTTTATTAAAAGGTTATGCTGGTACTGGAAAAACTAGTTTAATTTCTGCACTTGTCAATAGTTTGTCCTCTATTGGAAAAAAATCTTCTTTATTAGCTCCAACTGGAAGAGCAGCAAAAGTGCTGTCTAAATATTCAAAGAAAAGTGCATCAACAATCCACAGAAAAATATACTGGATTAACAGCAATAAAAGTGGGAATACTTATATTAAACTTAAGGAAAACACCCATTCAAATACAATATTTATTGTTGATGAAGCCTCAATGATTCCCGAGTCTTCCGATAAAGGGTTTGGAAATAGATCACTACTTAATGACTTAATAGAATTTGTATACGATGGCATAGGTTGTAAACTTATTTTGATTGGTGATACTGCTCAACTTCCTCCAGTAAATTTAGATATTAGTCCTGCCTTGAGTGAATCTTTTTTAGCTGAAAATTATTCTAAAGAAATTCTTTCATTTAATTTAAGTGAAGTAGTTCGGCAAGGTAAGGCCTCAACTATTCTTTTTAATGCCACTGAAATTAGAAATCAAATTTTAAACTCCAATGTTAATATCCCAAAATTTAAAGTTAATGATGATGTTATTAGAATTCAGTCTGGAGATGAATTACAAGAAAATTTAGAAACTAACTATGATAAAAGTGGGCTAACTAATACCATAGTACTTTGCCGATCTAATAAAAGAGCTAATATTTACAACCAGCAAATTCGATCTAGAATTAGATTTCTTGAGGAAGAAATATCTACTAGTGATTTATTAATGGTGGTAAGAAATAACTACTTCTGGCTTGGGGAAAAAAATTCTTCAGAGCTCATAGCTAATGGCGACATTATAAAGGTGCTAAGTGTAAATAAAATATTGAATAAATATGGGTTTAAATTTGCAGATATTACTATAAAATTAGTTGACTTCTTAGAAGAAAAAGAAATTGATGTTATTGTAATGCTAGATACTATCAATTTAGAAACCCCATCTCTAAGCTATGAGGATTATCAAAAACTTTATCAAGAAATAAGTAAAGATTATAAAGGGGACAGGAAGAAAATAAAAGAAGACAAATATTTAAATGCTTTACAGGTGAAGTTTTCATATGCAATCACCTGTCACAAGTCTCAGGGGGGGCAATGGGAAAACGTTTTTGTAGATCTTGGATACTTTAAAAATGAAATGTTAGATATTTCTTATTTAAGATGGCTTTATACGGCTATAACTAGAGCCACTAAAAAATTATATTTGATAAATTTTAAAAACGACTTTTTTTAATTTGTCAACCCAATTTAAAATACTTCATTCCATTAATGATGTTGATGAAATGTCTTGGAATCACCTAGTTAAGGGTTCGTCCCCATTTTTAGAAGCCTCATTTTTAAAAGCATTCGAAATTAATAATGACAGCTCACATTTAGTACCCTTTTATATAAGTTGGGAAAAGGGAATTATTTATGGTCATTTAATTAAAATAGATGGGCAAAAGGTTGGGAACTATTTAAATTCCAAAAAATATAGCTTAAAGAAACTTTTTCTAAACCAGATTAATCTTCAATTTTTTTGTTTTGGAAACACCCATTTATCAAATGTTTCTTCTGTTAGTTTTAAAAACAATAAATTATCGAAACATGATTTTAAATCTCTTATAGCTCAACTCAAGAAAGAATTTAAGATTAATTTTTTCTTGTTCCCGGACTATTTTTTAAATCGATTAGACTTTGATAAAAGTAACTCAAACTACATGTCTTCTGAATTTAAAATTGATCCTGATATGGTTTTAAAATTAAATTCTAAATGGAGTTTGTTTGATGACTATAAGAATAGTGTTTCTTCTAAATACAAAAAAAGAATTAGTAGTGTATTAAATAAGAGTAAGGATTTAGTTATTAGAAAAATTGAATCTGAAGAAATTGAATCCTTTTTACCCATATTACAAAATCTTTATGATAACGTACATGGAAAATCTTCATTTTCAGGTGCTCCCATGAATATAGGTACCTTTAAAGACTTATTAAATCAGTCTGCTATTGAGTTTTCAATTTTTGGATACTTTCTAAATTCTGAAATCATCGCTTTCTCTTCTGAGTTTTTTATTAATAAATCTTTGTACTCCTACTTTATTGGACTTAACTATCAATATAATAAGAATTTTAGCTTGTATAATAGAATCTTATACGATTCTATAGAGCATGGAATTAAAAAAAAGGCTGAAAAAATTATTTATGGTCGAACCGCTTCAGAATTTAAAAGTACAATAGGGGCAATACCTGTAGAGTCTAAAATTGCAGTTCATATAAATAATAAATTATTAAGATTTCTAACCTATCCTATAATTAAGAAAATTTCACCTAAAAAATGGGTACAAAGGAATCCCTTTAAGATTCGATAAAAAAGATATTAAGGTGTTGTCAGATACTTAACTAATGTCTTTCAAATAGAATTCTAAAAAGTAATTCATGTGATCCCCCAGAATAATTTCTTAAGTTAGAGGTTGTGAAATCATAGGAATAGCCAAATGAAAGATATTCTTTATGGGTATAGCCAAATAACATAGAAATAGCGTCACCTGTTCTATATGAAAATCCAGCCCAGGCTAAATTTTTCCAAGTTACTTTAGATCCAAATTCTAATTGTAGTGGGACACTAGAAACATATCTTAATAATATGTAAGGATCTGCAACTAGATCATAGGGTAAAATAAAGTCATAACCTCCGTGTACAAAATAATGGTCTTCAAGCTTACTCCCCGCTGTTGTTGAAACATCTTTAAACTTAATCTTGTTCTGTAATAAGTTTGGTGCAGCACCACCTACGTGCCATTTATCATTATAAAATAAAAATCCAAATTTAGCATCTGGCATAATTGTTCTCATTATTCCACTTGATGCAGCTGGGTCATTTTGATCTGTAAATGTTAATCTATTTCCGTCAATTTTCCATTCTATCAACCCCCCGCTTAAGGAAAGAGATACATTTATTTTATCATTAATTTGCGTATGGTATGCATAAGAAGCCTGAAGTCCAGTTCTCCTAGTAGGCCCAACATTATCAGTATAAAGAAATGCCCCAATTCCATTTTTTAAATCTTTAGTTGGGCCGTTTAAACTAAGTGTGTAGGTTCTCGGATAATCTCTCATCCCCACCCATTGATATCGATGGTTAGAGGTTACACTATATAAATGATCCATACCTGCAAAAGCTGGATTTTGGGTGTACTTATTCATGAAAAACTGACTGTAAACAGGTATTTGTTGAGCTAAATAAGAACTACAAGAGATGCAAACAGCAACAACTAAAATAATAATATGTTTAAAAAATATTTTCATTACCTAATTATTGTTACTGGCCCATTTAAACTAACTTTTTTACCGTCATAATCAGTCCATTCAATGACATAATAATAAGTTCCTACAGGAATTGGCTTATTATTGGCTCCGTTTCCAGACCAGTCTTGCCCAGCTTTATCTTTATCATAAATTAATGATCCCCATCTATTGTATACTCTTATAGAATTGCTAGAAAATTGTGAAATGTTTGCAATTATCCAAGTATCGTTTATTCCATCCCCGTTAGGTGAAAACCCAGATGGGACAACGATATCAGGAATTAAATCAACAAATATTTGATCGCTACTAATGCAACCATTAGAGTCTGTAACAATTACAGTATAGGTTTCGCTATTAAACATTGTAATCTCTGGATTTTCAAATGTAGCGTCACCTAAATTACTAAAGTCTGTTAATGGAGACCATAAATAACTTGATCCTGGTGGGCCCGTAGGAGCTCCTCCTAAATTAAAAATAGCTCCTAACCCTAAGACAGTGTCATTACCAGCATCTACATTTGGTAAGGAAACAACGCTTATTTGTATAGAGTCTTGAACTATACAAGCTTGATCAGAAACTATATATACAAAATCATAATTAGTGATGCTATCAAATGTATAATTAGTAATGCTATCATTACTTATTGACGATCCTAGAAAATTCCAAGAGACTACTGGGTTAGTTGTTCCACTACTAGACCCTACTAGATTAATACTATCTCCAATACAAACTAATGTATCGAGTCCTGCATTAACTATAATTTCTATTCCTGGTACAAGAGTTACAGTATCTTTTGCATTACAATTATTAAAATCTAAGACATTTAAATAATAAGTGCCAGGAAGTAGATTGTTTAGATCTTGAACAGAATCGATAAAATTCCCAGTTAAGTTTGTCCAATTAAATGAATAAGGGCTTACTCCGCCATTAATATCCATAGTTATTGAACCGTCATTAGTAGACGTGCAAAATGGTGAAGAAATACTAAGAGTATCTACTTTAAACTCTACAGGTTGTAAAACTTGTATAATAGTACTGTCACGACAACCAAGGCTATCCTCAATAATTCCTTTATAAGATCCAGCAAGAAGGTTTATTGCTAAACTGTCTGTCAAAGCTGCTAATATATTTCCTAAAGTGTCTGACCATGAGTAACTAACTGCACTATTCCCGCCACTAATTAGAGCAATTAAGGCGCTTCCTGTACTATCTCCAAAACATAAAACACTATCTTGTCTTGTCGAGTCTATTGAAAGACGTCCCGGCTCAAGTATGACAAAAGTTGTGTCTTTTTCACATCCTTTGTTGTCAATTAATGTAAATGTATAAGTGCCAGCATTTAGGTTAGTTGCCAAAGTATCAGTTTGATTTGGTGTAAGATTCCATGAGTAAAGGTAGCTTCCATTACCGCCAGTAATATTACCTACAAATGCACTTCCGGTAGAATCACCAAAACAACTAATATCAGTTGTGCTTAAAGTTCCAAAAACTATAGAATCTGGTTCTAACACATTTATGTCAACAGTGTCCTTACATCCTTTTCTATCAGTTATAATGCTTTGATATAATCCTGCAGTAAGATTAAAAATTGTATCTGTACTTTGAGTTGGCAAAGTGTTCCACAAGAAATTGTAGCCGCCATTTCCTCCACTAATACTGTCTACAAAAGCATATCCATTTGAATCAGCAAAACAATTTACACTATCTTGACCAAAACCAACAATAATCATAGGTGCTGGCTCTAAGACATTAACAGAAGAATCATAACTACAACCTTTATAATCTTTCAGTGTTACTGTGTAGTTTCCAGCAGTTAGATTGGTTGCAATAATTGTTGTATCTCCACTACTCCATAGATATTCATAACCTTTATTACCCCCACTTAAGCTATCTATAAAAGCCTGTCCTGACGAGCCTCCAAAACAAGACACACTATCCTGGTTTATGCTAAAAATAATAAGCGGCTCTGGTTGTAGTACTCTAATGGTATCAGAAGTGCTACAGCCTTTAGAGTCCAATACTGTTAATCTGTATGTTTTAGCTTCTAAATTAAAAATAGAATCATTATTAGCATTGGCTGGGTCTAAAAGTTGGGCAAATAAATTCCAGGTATATTGATACGCACCATTACCTCCACTAATACTATCTGCAAAAGCATATCCATTTGAGTCTGAAAAGCAGGTTACACTATCTTGGCTTAGGGTTAAGTATATTGAATCTGGCTGAAAAATATTTACATCCATTGAATCTTGACAAAACAATAAATCTGTAACAATTAATCTATAAGAACCTGTAGGTAAGCTAAATGCTGTATCGGTTGTTTGAGTTAATGGGTCATCCCATAAATATTGATACCCGCCATTTCCACCAGAAATATTTTCTGGCCATGCCTTTCCGTTTGATAAACCAAAACAGGTTATAGAGTCAATTTTTGGATTTAATACGATCGGGCCTGGATCATAAACAGTATCGCTGTGAATTGTAATACATTGATTCGCGGAATCTGTTACTCTTACGAAATAAACTCCAGCAACTAAATCTGTTTGGACAATGCTATCCTGAAGCCCATCTAAATCTGGTGGTGTAGCACCAATAAAATTATCAATATCCCAATCTATTCCATAAGTATTGCCTAATGGTTGTG
>Ga0233438_10003609_pt1 | contig 14195 bp, 18 predicted proteins | sample SI_123_September_FD_182720 | JGI IMG/M metagenome (GOLD analysis project Ga0233438, IMG submission 182720) | Seawater microbial communities from Saanich Inlet, British Columbia, Canada - SI_123_September2016_10_MG | ecosystem: Environmental > Aquatic > Marine > Inlet | place: Canada: British...
CATTTAAACCATCACCATAACTATCGCCAATAACAACATCAACTAATACGTTTGTATCAACACAAATGTAATAAGAAATACCTACACCAGGTTGGTAACCTGAATATGTTCCTGGTGGGGCTGAGTACAATGCTCCATTGTCATCGTATAATGTCCAGCTTGACTCACTTCCGTAATTATCAGGAACAAAATAAACTTGTAGATAGGTTTCACCTGGGTCACAGTTTGGGATAGGATTACCCTGACATTGACCATCGCTAACAGTAGCCCATGGATTAAACTCAGTAGAAGTAGAATCAGTACATCCTATAATGTCTTCACAATCTAAACATTTTTCCCAACAGTTAGTATCCAATACTACTGGTGCTCCGTCTACTATTAGATTTCTATTTGTAAAACCTGCTGCATCCAATAAGAAACAAGTTGCATAAGGGTTACCACCTCCTATTAAGTTTGGTGGTAACTCTTGGTCTGACCAGTTGTCAACTGAATACTTCCATAACCACCCTGGGTTGTTGGATATATCAATTGTACCTGTCCAAATGTTATCACCATCAGGGTCAGCTAAAGAATCCCAAATACCGCTCCAGTTATTGAATTGACCGCTGACGTATACTTGGGAGAATGTATCTGGGTAAGAATTCATATCTACTGCAAATGAAACAGGATATGTACATTGACCATTACTTAAATTAGCATTGGTATCATAGCTTGAAGATAACGTATCCATACAACCTGCATAGGGTGGTGGTTGTGATAATAGATTTACTACTGTATCGTAAGACCAGTTTGGATTAACTCCTACCCAATCTATATTATTATTTGAAAAGTCAAGCTTAACTAAATCTAAAACTTCACCTTGAGTGTAGTTTCTGATATTGAGATAAGAGTCAGATTGAAAGTAGTAACTATACCAACCATAACTGTATGCACTTTTTAATTCTATGTTAATATCTCCAGTGTCTGCATTTATAACTGAATAGTGATATAAAGTTTGGTTAGCAGGGGTAGAGTATGCTTCAAAAAGAGTATCATTACCCTGAGTAATAACGATTCCTTGAGTATTAGATGAAGCAAATCCTCCAAATTCTAATTCTACTTCAAACCAACTTGAAGCTTGTGAGAATGCAATAAATGGTGTTATAAAAAATAGTATTAATAGATGTTTTTTCATAATATATTCCGTGGATGTTTTTAGTATAAGTATGTTTATTTTATATCATCCGAGTTGATAAGTGTATATGTAAATGAGTTACCCCAAACATTTGCCGCTTTGTTTACAACTTCCATAAACAATTTAAAGTCATCGTTTGCAGCAATCACTTGACACCCAGCAGACCACTTATCTACTTGTACCGACTTACCACCAGACCTTGAGGTCGCTCTATGGATATTGATACCATAGATACCTTCGTGTACATTTTCTTCAATAAAGTCATATACTCCATCTTTATCATTATCTCTATATACTTTTAAGGGTTTTTTCTGCCGTAAAGCTTCATATTTTCCTTGGTGTAAACCAATCATATGAGAACCTCTATACTGACCTTCTTTTAGGATTGCAACACCTTCTTTTCTCATAATGTTTTTTTCCCAATGTGAACCGGGATCAGTAGTTGCATCAAAGCAATGGAAATTCCATTCTCCGCTTTCGTTTTTATAAGAAATGGTAACACAGTCATCAAACCGATTAGTCACCTTACCTTCAGTTTCAGCATTTCTAACCCCTACAATATTAACATCATAGTTGTCAGCTGTAAACCATTTATATCCTTTTGCTTTAACAGCGGTTTCAATTTGTTCTCTTGTATAACACGACATATTTACTTTCCTTTATATATAAGTATGTATAAATTCAAAAGGAACTATCCATTCAATACCAAACGGGTCTGATATTCTAAGTTCTTGCTTTTGTTCGTTGAGAGATATAAGAGTCACGTTTTCTCCCACCATAAGACTCCCCCGGTGATTCGAGAACGTCTTTATCATTTGAACTTTGTTTCCTATTTGATTTTGTAAATTTTTCATAAACTTCATAGTCATCCTCGAATTCATCGAGAGTGTTAATGTTAATTTTACCCATTTTGGATTATCCTTAGTTTTTTAATCTTGTCCAAGAAATCTTCTACGGAATGCGATTTTGATTTTTCATCTTTGATTACCACCTCATCTAAGGTGTCGGGATGCTTTTCTACCAATTTAACGAGGATATCAAACCCTTGGTCTGCCCAAAAGTTCTTAAATGAAACTTCACCTAAGATATTAGTTGAGAAGTCTACCGATTCCTCGGTGTCACCTGGTAGTAATATAAAGTATCTCATAAATTAATTAGGCTGTTTTCGTAATACTTTACTCTATTGACCTTTATATTAAATATGTCTAATTCGTACTCACCACTATCAAATTCATTAAAATCAAAGATTTCTGACAAGTTTTGAATAAAGTTAAATGAGTTTTGTGTAAATTTATTTCCATCAAATCTAACAATTATATCCGAATCTACTTCTTGGTTGATTCTCTCACTCAGGTTGAATTGAGTATTTGGTTGTTCTAATTTGATGTATTCATCGATTTTTTCTTGTGGTATGTCCACATGGATGTTACTACACCAAGGTTCTAACATACTCAACAATTGTTCGTTAGCATTGAAAACTCTGAACTCCATGTTGTATTTGTGAGGAACGATGGGTTTCATTAACTTATCGTGTTTACAAAAGTGTCCCCACTTTCTTAGAAAGTTACGAGTAGAACGTTCGTTTTGTGTTAACCACTCGCCAGTCTCTCTATTCTTCATAAAGACCTCACCATTTGGATTACGCTTTGCCCCATCTGCAAATCTACTACCTCTACAAGTCATATGATATACAAACCCATCCCAAGTCTGAACGAATGTGTATCCATTCAAGTGGAATCTATTGAAGATATCAGTATCCTCTTTTGATTGTGGTGCAAATAGTGGGTCATGACCACCAATAGAAGTGAAGTCTTCTTTGAATAAGAACCAAGGAGCAAAGATACCCTCTGTAGTTCTGCCCTGCTTTAATGATGGAATCTGATGTAACAAATCATCCTCTAATTCCACAAACTCCTCTGGCTCAATACCAAAATCCATCAGAATCTTCTCAGGCCCATCGGGATGAAGTGGTGGTTCAATACGAGTTAATGAAACAACACTCAATGGTTTGATATGTTCTAATACTGACTCAAGAGCACCGGGACATAAATACATATCAGCATGATATATACCTACAATTGGTGTGGTAGCTACTTCGTTGATTAATCTATCGTATAGAATAGTATGACCCAATCGTGTTGGCCCTTCGTTTCTGATTGCTTTGAAGTTTGGGTCTTTCTTCATCATATCTTCACACCATTCCCAAGTTCCATCATTACTGAAATCATCAGCAACACATATTGTTGGTTCGGGCCCACCATTCTTTCTGATTGAATCGTAAGACCACTTTAGGTATTTTAAATTATTACGAGATGGTTGGATAAATGATATATCTGATTTACTTAACATAATATTTTATTCATTTTAGTTAAAAACACGTTCTCATGGAAGTGTTTGTTGTAATTATTTAGAGCTGATTTAGAACATTCATTATAGAAGTCCTCATCATCTCTAATTTGTTTTGCTAAACTTCGTGCACTTTCTAAATCAAATCTATCAACCGATAGCATGGGTTGACATAGCCTTTGTGTATCAGCATCAACATAACTTATACATGGTATACCAAGAAAAGAACAATTCAATGAAAACGTACCCGCCGTGATATTAGGCATTAGATGTACTGCGTACTTATAACTTGATAGGAGTTTCATCCACTCGGAAAATGTAACGTGTGGTAATACGTTTACCAATTGACTTTCGTTTGCAACTGTTCTCATTTTAGGTACTGATATTGGTTTGTTAAACTCACTTGCTACTAAGTATGAATCAAACCCACCATACCACGAGTTAAAATTACCACCCATCATAACCTTTTCTTCTTTTGTAGTATCTTTTAAATATACAAAATTATCTTCAATAATCAAAGTGGGAATCGTGTGAATTTTCTTATCAGATGAAACCATACCTTTGAAGTAGTTAAAGTCGGTTACATTTTCAGTAAGGATACCATCTACTTCTTGTAGTAAATTATAATGCCAAATCTGATGATGGAGTTCCTTTGTTTGGTATATTTGTGCGGTTGCCTCTTGCATAAACCAAATCTTATTACCAAAGTTTCTCAAGTCCGATACCAAGTTTTCTTTTTGATATACAAAGTTTCTGAGTTTATCACTCTTACTAATGAGTAGAATGATATGGTCATATTGGGATTGTAATTGTTCCATTTGATAGAAACAATAATGGTCTGCTTTAAGAGCACAAAACTGAGCAAACTCGGTTCTCATATGTGGGTGGTTTCTATCCACCTTACCATTAAATGGTAACTCTGATATAAATGCTATTCTCCCCATAATTCTTCGTATGCTCTTTTTATAAAGTATGATGAGCTCCGGCCCAAACCATTTTTAGGAATTGCATTGAAATGATATACCCAAGCTTGTTCGTATAAATTATCCATATTATCACCCCACCACGATTGACCAAAGTTAAGTAGATTCTTACTCGACATATGATGTAGATTGAATGTAGCAGGTAACATTTTTAAATCAATTCCTTCAGTTTGTATAAGGTAGTTTATAACAGTTTGGTCAGTACCCAATCCCGCTTTTTGCTTTTCTACTAAAGCGTGTTGGTTCTTAAAGTAGTAATCCAAAACAAAGTCAAAGAACTCACGGTGTGATTCATTAACGATTTGAAATCCACCATTGAAATAGAGGCCTCTATCAAGTTTGTATCCATCAAACATATCTTTGTAATGCCTTAAAGACCGACCAGTCCATTCCCAACATCCTAAATCAAGAACGCCAGTATACTTTCGGTCAGTCATCTCGAAGAAGTTGGGAGTGTCGGGATGTACAACCGTATCAGAGTCTACCATAAGAACTTGGTCAAACTCAATTCCGTTGTGGTCAAGAATCTTGAACAAATGGTATCTCTGCCAAGGGATTGTCATCTCTTCCCAAGTATACAATGCAGTATCCCAAACCAATACTTCAGCATTATGCTTGTCTGCCCAATTTTTCCAAGATTGTATACTATAATTGTATGCGTGATGTCTACCACGTCCGGCATCAATTGCGGGTATGAATACTATGTTTTTCTTTGACATAACTTTTTATGTAATCGTTAATTTCAACTATCGGCACCCAAGACAATATATCAAATGCGGCCGTATCGGTGTTTAATGTGGTTCTAGCTTCACCCTCTTTAGGGTCTTTGTATATTGGGGTAATGCCAAACATATCTGCTATTTCATTTACTGAGTAGTTTCTCCCCTTACCCAACTCAAATTCGTGGCCATATGCATTTTTATACATTATCAGTACAAGTGCATTTACAATATCATTAACGTGGGTAAAGTCTCTTCTTTGTTCACCATCTCCATAAATCTCACATTGAATATCATTTTCAATGTTATGAATCCATCTACCAATTAATGTAGTGTATCCACCTTCGGTTAGTTGGTGTGGTCCGTATACATTATAGAATCTAGCTATACTTGATTTAAGCCCAAAGTGTTTTTGATACAACTCTACAACCTCTTCCCCCACATCTTTTGAAAAAGTATATGGATTTTTAAACTTACCACTATGTTTAGATGATGAACCTGCATAAATCAATGGGACATTGTTCCTTGCACACCAATCTACAAGATTAAGTGTACCATTTGCATTCGTGGTAAAGTAGTCCTTTGGATTTTTAAATGATGGTTGAATCCGAGCGATAGCTGCCATATGGAACACAACATCTACATCCATAAATTCGGTAAGACTTCTGAGGTCGTGGTTTAAATACTTACATCCCCTTTGATGGTTGGATTTTAAACCGGTGTTGTAATTGTCTATTGATACAACTTCGTGTCCATCTTCCAATAATCGCTTGATAAGGTTTGTTCCTATAAACCCCGCTCCACCTGTAACTAATATTTTCATTATCCTAATCCTTTCCAAGTTGCACCATTACCAGTGTAGTAGTGATTTACTTCTATACTTGGTGTATATAAATATGATTTACCATCTTTTAAAATATCAATTGCCCAATATCTATCTTCTTTTGTAGATAATTCCTCATCAAACGGAGTTTCTATCAAATCAGACTTATTGTAGAAACAAAATGCATTATGTAGGAATGGTCTATCTTCGATAGTAGAATGCATATTTATAACGTCATGATTACCAAAGTGAGACCATATATATCTCTTGTTAATTTTCTTTCCACGATATATTGGAATCTGATTACCAAATATTGCTGAATGAAACTTTAGTAATGATTGGACTGATTTCAAATCCATCTTAGTTATTTGAGAGTGTGCTGATAGTATCAATATAATATCATTACTACACATATTAACCGCCACATTCAACGATTTACCCGGTGTATAGTTTTCTATATTAGAGGTTATTATATTGAGCCGTGTATTGAATAGTGTAACTACATCCATAGAATCATCAGTAGAGTTGTTATCCATAACAATCACCTCTGCATTAGGAATGTGGTCACATATAGATTGTAGTGTAAACCCAATATATTCACCCTCATTTCTATTTCTAACTATGATACTTATCATTTAAATATCCTCGATAATGTTGTATAATCAATAGCTTGTGCTGGGTCACTTATAGACATATCTGGATTGGGATGTGATTCTATAATCAACCCATCAGCACCAATGGCCATTGCAGCTTTAGATACCGGCTCTACAAAATTACGATATCCAGTTGAATGACTTGGGTCATATATGATTGGGATGTTAGTAAACTCTTTTAATGCTGGAATCATCATGAGGTCTGGTGCCCAACGCGTTGTTGGGTGTATATGTCTATAAGATGGCATTCCAACTACACCCCTAAGACATATAGCAACATTTCGATTACCACCTACTAAGATTCGTTCAACTGCGCCTAAGATTTCATCAAGAGTTCCCCAAGTACCTCGTTTGAGTAATACTGGAGTATCTTGCTTTCCAAGAGCGTCTAATAGTGTATAGTTCTGAAAATTACGAGTTCCTATTTGAAATACATCGGCGACCTCACCAACTTCATCAATCATACTTGCATCCATTACTTCAGTAACAATTGGGAGTCCAGATTCCTGTTTTGCAACTTTCAACAACTCAAGACCTTCTTTACGAAGGCCTTCTTTCCATCCGTTAGTTTCCTTGGTGATTGGGAATGTACAAGGTTTGTACGCACCTGCTCTTAGAGCATCCGCGCCACATCTTTTCATTTCTTTTGCAATCTCAATGATTGACTCACCCTCAACTGAGCAAGGACCTGCAATCTTGAAGTAATCCCAATTGAAAGTTTCATTTGGGTCGATTGAAATGTTTAGTTTACCTTGGTCTTTTAGTGACTGAATGTATTCGTTCATTTGTAATATTCTTTTACTTTTTCTAAGTCTTCTTCGGTATGGATGTCAGTAGCAGTTTCCTTTACACATCCGATTCGGTAACTAACTTTACCTTGTTTGAGCAAGTCGTACTTGAACAACCTCATTGCACCACTTCTGCGATATGTATCATCTATCGTGATGATGTCATCGTACTTGTTCTCAATCATATAGTCAAGACACTCATCAAGAGTGTTGACTCGATTCGGATTGTCTGGTTGTAATCCAACTACGATATCATATTCTTCGTTGATTTCGTTGATGATGTGTTGATATACATCTACAACCTCAACATCACCACACAACTCAGCAGGTCTCTTGTGGAATCTTACTTCGTATTGATTACAAATCTCCTCAACAACATCACTCTCAGATGATACGATAACCTCTACATGGTATTGACTTGCATCTGCATAGTCAACCGAATGTAGGAACATGGGTTTACCATCAATCTCTCTAATGTTCTTGTGTTTTAGTCTTTTAGAATCCAGCTTTGCTGGGATGATTGCTAATACTCTCATATTTTTGTTTGTTTTGCTTTAAATTTTTTTCTGTCTTCTTTAGCTACCCACATTTTGTGAGAATTCATTGAAGTATAATTAAGTGCTAATGAGTTTTTTATAATGTCTGATTGATAGTATTTCCATGCTTTATAGATTGGGTTTAAGTAATATTTATCAGATTCATTAATATGAGTATTGAATAGGGTATTATAGTTACTATCAAATTCTATATATTTTGATTTAGTATAGTCATACATATCAGACTTATTTACTATATACTGACTTAATTTTCCACTATGTCTTTTATTTTGTGAATTTAATATATCAGACCATTTTCTAACCATAAAGATTACTAAATCATCTTCTTGAATTAATTTATGAATTTTATATGTTAAAGCTGGTGCTTGGAAAACCTTATTACGTTCTTTATTTAAATTTTTAAATGTGTTTACATTATGGATTGAAAACTTGTTTTCATCTACATATGAGTAATTTAGGTCTTTAGCAATAGCTTTTCCGGTAAAAGTAGTACCACTTCGTTGAGGGCCTACAATAATAATATTTCGATACCCCTTAACAAGTTCAATATTATAATCAACAGAGTCTAAATCAACAGTAAAGTTATCAATTTCAGATATACAATTGTCTATTTGTTTTTTAGACATCCATATTTTTTTTGGAGCTTTCATAATTTATTTATTGCCCACTTATAGGCCTTTTCTTGTCCTTGAATTGTCATACCACCAATATGAGGTGTAAATATACAATTTAATTTTGAATTATCCAAATTAAAAAATGGAGATTTTGAAATATCACCAAATTCATCTTCAATGACATCCGTTCCGTATCCCCACAACTTACATTCTTTCAATGCTCTAATAACATCATACTCATTGACAATCTCACCACGAGATGTATTTACCAAAAACTTTACACCACGAGAAAGTAAATCATAATCAATCATATGTCGTGTTTCATCCGTAACGTGCACGTGAAGTGATACTGCATCACATACATCAAACAACTCTTCCAATGTGTCAATGTTAGACTCATCTGAGTATGGGTCGTAGATGTAGACCTCAGCATCAAACGCTCTACAAAACTTAGCCATCATCTTACCCAATCTACCATAACCAACGATGCCAACTTTGTAGTCTTTCATTTGCTGACCTACAAATGGTAGGTAATCCCAACTTTTATCTCTTTTGGTCACATTGTTTGACATTGTGATGTTTCTCATCAAGTCAAGGAGTATCCCAAATGCCAACTCTGAAGTAGATGGTAGCTGATTGATTAACTCAAAGTCATTTTTGTGACATTGGATTTCAATACCTACTGACTCACAATATTCTAAATCGATGTGATTAAGACCCGTAGAAGCGCTATTTACAATTCTGACATTAGTGTTTTGTAAAAGGTCTTCATCTATTTTATAGCTTTGTTGGTTTGGATTACAAAATATAGTATCAATTGGTTCATTCAATAATAATTGACGAACTTCCTCTCGTGTACCATCTTCCAACATAAACACATTACCCTTTGTTTTGAGTAACTCATACACCCCAATAAGGTGTTTAACAGGGGTAATTACAGCTATGTTTTTAGTATGTTCTGAACCTACCATATCTTTACTCTTTTATTCTCAATAAGTTTATTCACATAATCTATTTCAAGATTCCAACTATGATTGCCCGGTATATCTGAAGGTCCTTCTACTCCCCAATAGTGATTAGTCTTTCCAAAGTCGAATCCAACCAAGTTTAACACCTCATACTTATCTAACAAATAATCAATAGCTACTATACCGGTTGATGGTTTATACTTGGAATCTAATCTGAATTTTGATATGTTATAATCAAACCCATCATACTTTGATTTAATTTTATCTAATTTATGTATAGCCTCAATATTCGTTGAGGTTGTCATTACAATCGTAGTATTAAGGTTGGGGTGTATTTTTTTTAACTTATCAATATTACGCCTAAAATAGTCACGTTGGTCAATAACCAATTTTAAATTTAAAATCCAATGAGTGCACTTAGAACCAACTTTAGATTCAAAGTCAATTGTTCTGAATCTGTTGAATCTATAAACGTCATCGTATGAGTCTATAAGTTCACCATGATTTACCACGAATTTAGCATTTCCCACTAAGACACACTGTTTCATGTTCGATTCTTTATTATAATGTAGTAACGCATACCATTATAAGATTTACCTTGGTCATCAACACCTGCATTTGTTAGGATGTCTGTAATGTCGTAGTTTTCTGATATAAAATCCTTATATTCTTCTAATGTTGCTCCAAATGGGTCAGTAACCCCTACCTTTGACTCATTATCACATATGTCACTATATTCTAATACACATACCCCATCGTCTGATAGGCATGACATCCAAGTATCTAAACACTCAGTTGGTTTGTATGAGTGGTCAAATGAGTTTGAGTATACAATATCAATAGAATTGACCCATTCATCTTTTACGTTATGGAAGTCCCATTGTATTGTATTAGGATAATCCGTAGCAGTATGACTTATTTCAGTTCCAATAACAGTTGTAGTTAATCCCAAGGACTTACAAATGTCTAAAAAGTATTGCTGTTCCAGCCCCCTACGAGTTCCATGACATATGATTTGTTTAGGTTTCAATAAATACTCAGTATATAAATGATTAACTAACCCACCCAATGAGTTTGGGTCTACATATGAGTTTTCAATCTTTCTGACGTTTGCTTCAACTTGAGCTGAAACGTAATCTTCGTAACTTTTGTAATTATATAACTTCATCGTTTCCCTTTATGTTTTCCTGTTTGTAAAAAATATTCATTATCTCTGCTGTCACCTTCTAAGAACTGGTATGTGTACTTTTCTTTCCACATTATGTAGTCAAAGCTCAACTGGTCTCTTCGTGAGTTGTGTTTTATTTCATCCCACCACGCTTCCATGGTTCTGATAACGTGCTCATCATTATGATTTCTTAGTATAATTGGGTTTGTAGCTAACCCATTATTTTGTGGATATCCCTCATCTAAGTATCTCTGAACTTGGGTATACATGGTTTGTGGGTTGTCCTTGTAATTACCACCATTAGACTTACCCAAACTCATTATTGCCCCATACTCTTTGTAAATACAATCTCGTGGGTCCAGTCTTGTTTGATTATGGTCAAATACCTGATACGGGTGTTTGTTTACCAATGGTGTAAAATCTTTTCTAACCAATATATTACCATCAATCCATAACGAACAATCATATTCTGATAAATATCTATGTGGTAATATTTTGTATTTTTTAGCGTTACGATTTGGGTCTGAATATATTGGTGTAGATTTAATAATCTTCCAAGTATCTGATTTTATATCCATATCAGTAAAGCATATATAATCAACACCATCTATTACTTGTTGATTTTCATGTAGATTATCATATCCACCAAAGATTGAAGTGTAAACGGCTATTCTCATATGTAATGTTCACTTCTAATTAAGTTCGACCCAAGATTAGGTCTGGCAACTGTATAGGTTGGTGTGTAATTTGCAATGGTATCATTTACCCCAGTTTGGTTACCCACATTAAACTTTGCTGTTGTTTTGATGTATAACTGAATACGAGTATTGATGTGTCTCATATCCAATGCCTTTTTGAAATCCAACCCCACATCAGTAGATTTAGTCCAATAGAACATAGGTAAGTCATACTCATCGATTTTTTGTTGGATTTTCTCAACCCCAACACCATCAAATCTATTTGATATTAGAAGAGTTCCAAACTCTCCATCACAATGTTCTTTAATGATTTGGTCACCAAGTTTGATTTCCTCTTTTGAAAAGTATAGTTCGGGTTCAATATCATCGAACTCTTCGAACTGCCAAAACCTCAACAACTCTTCCATAAGTGGGACATCCTCATCACCATAGATTCGATAGTGGTCATTGAAGGCGTCACCATCAAATGAGTCAATGAATCCATCGACATATGGGTTGTTGTCAAAGATGGTATGAACTACCTCGAATGGGTCATTCCAAGAAGACCAATTCCCTTCTAACTCACCAAACATTTCTCTGAGTAATTTTGGTGATGGTATCAATACTGCACAATCGGGATACTTCTCTTTCAATTTGCGCGGGAAGGCAGAAATAATCCCCCAGTCCCCTACACCAAAGCAAGTTCTGAGAATTACGAAGGTTTGTGCTTCTAAGTATTCATCAGGAATGTAAGAAGGGTCTTCCATAGGAAATCCCAACTTACTCACCTCTTGAACAGGGTACACCTTGTTGTTATGTGTTCTCCAAAAAATCATTACGAGACGGCTCTTCCTTCCATATCTTCCCAATCTCTATCGGTACGAACTTTACTATTTGTTTGTTCAGTTGCAGATAGAACATTGTTGGTTGTGTTTAACATCTGAGTAAGTCTTAGTATTGCAGATAGGTCTTTTGGGAAGCAATGGCCACCAAATCCGAAATCACCATCAGGACCAGGAACAGCCCAATGTGACTTACCTAGCCTATCATCGTATGTTGCATATTCCACAACCTTGTCATAGTCCAATGCTAGTTTATCACAAATCTGATAAATCTCATTCGCAAATGCAACTTTGGTGGCAAGGAATGTGTTGGTTAGATACTTGACCATCTCTGCGTGTGTAGAACCCGTTTTGATGATGGGTGTAGTAGAAAACACCAAACGATAAATTTGTTTAAGTACAGTCGTTCCTTCTTTTGGACCACCCAAGATAATCTTTGATTGATTCTCAAAGTCTTGTACTGCGTTTGCTTCGGTCAAGAATTCCGGATTAAATACAATCGTGAGGTTCTTGAAATTTTTGTTGAACATCTCGGTTGTGGTAGGTGGGATAGTGGACTTGATAACTGCCACGATGGGTTTCCCTACCTCGTTGAGTTCTTTGAGCACGGACTCCACGATAGAGATATCACACGACCCATCTACTCTCTTCATAGGAGTAGGCACACATACAAATACAACATCGGAAAGGTTCACCACCTCTTCTATGGTTTCCGTATTTCTTTTAGTTTCATCCAAGTCGAATGTTGCTACATCAAAGTAGTTCTTAAACTTTTGGTAAATGGCATTGCCTACGAAGCCTTGACCTATGATTCCAATATTATATTTCATAATAAAATTGTTAAATTTTCTTTTGACACACGTTCGTTTCCAAAATGGAATTACACGAGGGTGTCGTAATATTCGTTTTGCTTTTCTTGTCGTTCGATTTGTTTTGGGTGATATAGAGAAAGTTCTTCCATCCAAGGTAAGTTAGAGATGGTATCGTATCCAACGAGTTTTTCGTGTACTTTATTTTCCCAACGAATGTTATCTGAGTTTTTGTAAATTCTCCATTGGGGGTCTGGAAAGTTTACCCAACCTTTTTCATCTACATTCCATCCCCACTTCTGAATGTGTTCTGATGTGAGTCCTGCTACCGTGTTTACTCGTGGTACGAGAATCACATCAACATCATTTGCTTCTAAGATGGGGTGGATATTATCCATAAGAGTTTCGTGTGGGTATTCATCTGCATCTATCTGAAAGATGTAATCACCACTACATTTAGATGTGAGTTCATTCTTTAGATTAGCAAAGTGACCATCGAATTCGTATGGATACCAATTGAAGTATGACTTCTCCGAATTCATCTTACGAAGATAAGTCTCTACTTCTTTATCTCCATTTTTAGAATCCCACAACACCACGATTTCATCTTGTGGTTGTTTGAGTGTAATGAGTTTTTGAAGTAGATTTTGAATCTCTACAAACTCATCTTTAACTGTGACTGCGTAACTTAATTTCATTGTATTAATTTTCCTATTTTTACATCGTTATGGTGATATATAATTGCACCAGTTGGATGTACCAATAAGTATATTGGATTTTTAGTTAAAGTTGGGGTAGTACCAAACATACCAATTGTATTGTATGTGTTGGAATCATAGTAACCATCCGTTGAAAACACAACATTCATATTTTCTCGTAACAATGGTCGATATATATGATGCCCAATTGTAGAATCTACGTACCACTTAAATTGCCAATCATTTACATTATATGGCTGTTTCATACCATTGATGTTTGATATTTCTTGACGTTCTACTGAATTAACACTATTTAAAAATTGTCTAATGTTATTCCATTCACTGTCACCTCGTATAGCATCTATTGATTTTTGTA
>Ga0233438_10003616_pt1 | contig 14179 bp, 15 predicted proteins | sample SI_123_September_FD_182720 | JGI IMG/M metagenome (GOLD analysis project Ga0233438, IMG submission 182720) | Seawater microbial communities from Saanich Inlet, British Columbia, Canada - SI_123_September2016_10_MG | ecosystem: Environmental > Aquatic > Marine > Inlet | place: Canada: British...
GCTTCCATAGTGCCTGGTCCGCCGCCAGTGACTACAGTCCAACCAGTTTGAGCACAACGCTTTCCTAGCCGCTCTACGGCAGAATAGAGCTTACTGTCTGGGTCAGTTCTAGATGAACCAAAGATTGCTACTTTCTTCATATGCCTATTTAATCACATATATTATAACACATCAAGCGATAAATGTTATAATATATGATTTATTTTAACACATCAAGCAATGAGAGAGATGAAATCACACAATACTTTCTTGTTATTCTTTTTGCTTTTTAGTGATTTAGTAAATGCTGATTTGATTTTAGCTTTGGTGGCTCCCTCATCTACATCAAATTCAGTGGATTCTTGGACGCTATCAGAAGCAACAATAAAATACTTATCATATCCAGCATTGGTGAGAGCGATAGTCTTTTCTTTCTTCCACTTGGAAAGTTGAGTCTCATCATACTGAACTGCTTGACGAACGAACCAACCACCACGCTTCTCTAGGATACGGAATCCAGTGAAGGTGCTTTCGGGGAACTCTTCGCGCAGATCTTCCAGGATTGTTGTGGTCACACCACCCAATCTACTCTTATCAATACTGCGAACAGCTCCTGTTACTCGGTTGCGAAGATATCCATTCTGATGACCCAATCGTCCCACGCTGATTTTACTTTGACCATCGTATGATTGGATTTCAGTGGTATACCTAGTCCAGCCAGCTTCACCATCAGTGAGAACCATTACGTGTGCCTTCTCAACATTATTGTTCTTTTTGAACTGTGGAAGGATTTTACGTAGTGCGATCAGTGCCTCATTCAATGGAGTACCAGAAAGACCCACTCTGCTAGGAACAATATCACCACCCCTAGTATTATAGGATGAAGCAATCATAAAGATTGTTTCCATTTGGCGTTGTAGTTCTTTACGGTTGACTGTGCTAGTAAGAATATTCATCATACTAAACTCATCACCAACCATAAACTCATTTGGAGTATCAGAGTTTGCTTGGAAGCTTGCGTTATCTCGGTTCCACTCGTTGGTGAATGCATAGACATCAAAGGGAATATTCACTTTATCGCAGAACATAACAATAGAGAGTAGTTGCTTGATAGTATCTTCCAGGATATGACACATAGAACCAGACCAGTCTAAAACAAATACGAGACCGTGGTTCTTACCTTGTGGGAGAGTTGTTACTTTCTTGAATAAATCTTCGTTATACTTATATGTGTGAAGCTTCGTGCAATCCAATACACCGGTTCTGGATGTTGAGGCACGTGAGTAAGCAGCAGCAGACTTCTTACACTCAAACTCCTTCACCATATAGTTAACTTCACTTTGAATATTACGCTTGAATTCAGCATACTTCTTATCATATACACCAAATAGATTATGGATAAAGTACTCAGCATGTTCTGGGTTATTTTCGTAGAAAAATTGACGCTGCATTGTGAATGAAGTACTAATATATTCGTGAACCTCTTTGTTAGATGCAATATACTTATCGGCAGGGAATGCTGGATAAGTTAGATATAGGGGCTCATTATAAGTATTCTTTGTAGCTAGGTCTTCTAGGTTCTCATTGAAGTTATCCATCGTACTCACATCATCGGATAGATTACCTGCAGTATCACCACCACCTTGGTCCTCTTCAGTTTCTTTACGTTCGGTTTCCTCACCGTCACCATCCTCTTCTTGTGGAGCACCACCCTCACTTGATTCACCTTCGCTATCGGATGGTGCTTCTTCTGACTCTTCGCTTTCTCCACCATCAGTTCCCTGTGGTTCTTCAGTGCTCTCTGAAGAGGAACTAACTTCTTCATTAGCAGACTGCTGCTGCTCTTCTTTCTGCTGCTCGTGGAGGGCATAGAGTGCCTCTGCTGCTGCGATAGCATCGTCGAAGGTTACAGCGGCAGCACATTGATCCACAACAACCATTTCGGCAGCTGTGAAGGGAACTTTTAGGAAGTTGCCGATCTTGAAGTGTAGGTTTACACGATCCGCGATATTCATAGCAGATACATCTTCATCAGCAATACCGAAGAAGTCTTGATCGTGGAGTTCTTGGTAACCACGGAAGAAAGTTTTAGGAAGACCTCCATACTTTTTCTTCATCAACACTTCGATACGCACATCCTCGGTTACGTTAATGAAGCCCTGTGGGATTTTAGTTTTCTTTCTCCAGTCTTCATCTGGGGTGAAGAGAGCGTGGGCTACTTCGTGGGAGATAAGGAGGTTGAATACATTATTAGATGCTTTCTCCCAACGTGGGAGCGTGAGGACGCGACTATGGACATTGAAGCTAGCGGTGCTTACATTCTTGTGCTCAACCAGAAGGTCTTCTGTTGCGAGCAGACGGGCAAGTGTGCCTTTGACTTCTAGGTTGACTGACATAGCGTATCCGTTTCAATGAAATTATTATAGAGCATTAAAAAGCCCCTTGACGGGGCAGTGGACACTATTACTTTTGGACTAGCTTGGAGAATCCTCGCTCTTTCTCGAACTTGAGAACAGAATCAAAGCGTTCGTGTAGCTCTGTCTTATGGCTGATGATAAAGATATTAGCATCTTTAACAACGTATCGGATAATCTTAAGGAACTCTTCTGTACCGAAACCATCAAGTGAACTATCAAATACCTCATCCATAACTAGGAGGTTTGTGTTGACCGAGTTACGGACCCTAGCAACCTCACGCCAAGTGAATAGTAATGCTAGGTCAATACGCATCTTCTCACCTTCGGAGAATGATGAGTATGAGAAGCGTTCGTGGATAGGTGATACAACAGTCTCATTGAACTCCTCATCTAGATTGAAGTTAATGTAGAACTCCATCATTTGGAGATACTTATTAACGTGCTTGTTAATGAGGGGGATGTAACGTTTGATAATGTTAGTCTTAACACCACCATCCCGTAATAGTTCATTGAGGAACTTATAGCTTTCCATCTCGGAGTTGAATTCAGTTCTCTTGTTAGTAACATCAGATAGTTTAGATGCAATACTAGACAACTGCTCTTTGGCTTCATCCTGGTTTTCAATCGACTCACGGATAGATTCAACTTCAGTTTCCAGGTTACCAATATTCTTATTGATATTAGCAATATTTGTATTGTTTGATGTTAGCTTACGGTTTAGTTCTAAAACATTACCAGACACTTCAGTGAAGTTAGCCTCACGTGCCTCTTCATCTTCAATGGCTTTCTCAAGGTCCTGGTAGCCAGTCTTAAGAGTTTTAGCTTCTGTACCCAACTCAGCTAGTTTGGTTTGCCTAAGAGTCTCATCAATGTCTTGAGTGCAAGTAGGGCAGCTGGTATTATCATTAAAGAACTTATGGTTCTTGGATAAGGTAGTAATCTTCTGCTGAATCTTACCCTTCATACCACCAAGTTTGCGTAGCTTATCACCAGCACCCTTCAAGTCTTCTAGTTCTGCATTTAAGGTTTCAATCTGAGCCAAGACATCAACACAACTATCCTGAAGCTGCTGCTGTTCTAGCATATGCTGTTTGATGGACTCGCGCTTCTTCTCAATATTTACTTGACCACGCTTGGTGATATCATCAATAAACTTGGCTTGCATCTCACCCTTCTCCTTGAGAGATGTTCTCTTAAGGTCAAGAATCTTCAACTCATCGCGGATAGTTCTTGTGCGATCCTTAACAATAGAAGACATTGAGCTGAATACTCGAATGTCTAGAAGATCTTCAATAACCTCACGACGGTGAGCAGCAGATAGCTGCATAAAAGGAACAAAAGTAGAACTACCAAGGATAACAATTTGGGTAAAGGACTTATAATTTACTTTGAGAATGTTTTCTTCTAGCGTGACTTGATTGTCTCTATCATCACCTCTCTTATCAAGGAGCTTACCATCAACCTCAATATCAAAAACGTTAGGTTTGATCCCACGCCTAACCAAGTACTGGTGATTATTATTACTGAACTCAATCTCTACAACACAGTTCTTCTCATTTACACTATTAACTAGTTGGGGTTTGTTAATTTTTCTGAACGGGCGGTTGAATAGGACGAAGGTTAGAGCGTCTAGGATGGTGGATTTACCCGCACCATTACTTCCAATAATTAGATTTGTGCTGTTTGCGAGAAAGTCTATCTCGGTAAAGGTATCACCAGAAGATAAGAAGTTCTTATAACGAAGTTTTTGGAAAATCAGCATATCAGTCAGTGGGTGGTGGAATAAATAAGTCTTCTTCTTTTACGAGAATGTAATCCCGGTTTTTTTCATTTAAAATATCAATAGCAGCACCTAACTTGACTTCGGCAACAACCATATCAAGTGACTCACCCACAATATAGGCATCGTCTTGCTCTAACATTATAGCATACCTTTCGGCATCGTCACGTTTCCGAAAGATTAGAACTTCTGGTTCCTTGTCTCCGTCTCGTAGTGAATATATGTTTGTCCCATCCTCATCTTTACTAGTTAATAAGTAGCAGAAGTCATCTGGTTCCATTATACCTCACAGGCTTCTTGGTAGATTGTTGATAATAGTGCCTTGATTGTATTCTTATCCAGGGTACTATCTTCAAAGTTGGCGTCATCAACATAGCGATTTAGGATTGAGAGTGTATTCTCTTCCGCATCACTAGCATCAAAGTCTTCTGTTTCTTGGATATTAAAGTTCTCAACGACCTTCATATCAATAAGACCAACATTGAATAGCTTATCTAGGAACCTATCAAAGTCTTTCTGCTTGGTTTTCTTACGAACAACAACCTTAACGATCTTATTCCGATACTCAGTAGCATTGAATAGTTGATGCTTAGTATCTTCATAATATACGATTGAGAATAGTGTGTTTGGATTGTTTACATACTCAATCTCACCTGTCTCGGTATCAAATAGAACAAACCCACGGGGATCATTCACGTCGTTCCAATACATCTCATAGGGATTACCCATATAGAAGATCTTACCGTCGTCTGATCTTGTATGGAAGTGACCTGATAGTACTTTTTCAAACTTACTAAACTCGGAGGGGCGTACTAATCCCTTATCATCTTCAAACTTATGACCACGATATGCCTCAAAACCACTGAGTTCTAGATGACCCATAGCGTACTTTGCGTCACTATTAGTAATCATTTCCTTGGTTCTAGTAACATTCTCGTCACATATCCAAGGCAACATTAGGATTTTTTCACCATCTACTGTAATTTCAGTGGGATCTGAATAGGTTTTAACGTTACTATAATCTTGTAGAAGAAGATCAGGTGAGTTAGTCCTATTCGTTGATTTGAAATAACAGTCGTGGTTTCCTACAACCATATGAACGTCATAGTCCTTCATTGGTTCAAAGACTACACGCTTGGTCCATTGTAGGGAATTATATTCAATAGACTTCCTACTATCAAAAGCATCACCCAAGTGGAGAACTGTTTTTACACCACGAGCTTTGAGAGTTGGGAAGAATACTTCGGAGTAGAACTTCTCAAAATGGGCGTGTAGATAGTCAGCACCTTTCCTCGCACCGTAATGTGTATCCGTAATAATAGCAACTAGACTCATGAGTTTAGCTTGGTAATGATGTTTTCTTTGATTGCGTTGTAATCGTTGCGATATTCGTTGGTTAGATTAGCATCAGAAGTCATTAGGGCTTCAAATCCACTCTTCTCTACGATCTTGGTTTTGATATCAAGCTGTCTCTTCTCTCTCTGAATACGGCGTAGGAACGCAAAGTAACTAATCTGCGTGAAGTATGCGAATGGATTCTTTGACTTAGCGGGGTCAAAGTTATGAATGTATTGTACACAGTTCTCAATACCGTCGGAGATCATATCCTCACGGTACATATAGTTTACGAAGTTGGACTTATAGCTAAGGTGGGTAGCAATCTTAAGGAAACAGGATCCAATATAGTTGGTAATCCTAGGCTTAGGTCGATCATTAGCAGCAGCTTCAGCTACCTTCTCTCGGTACTCGATAAGAGCATCAAGAAAGTCTCTATTGTTAACGTAATGTTCGGTCTTAGCCTTAGCCATAGCACTTCTACTGCTTGTATGATCATATTATAGCACAGATTCACAATAAATGGTAAAGGCTTGACAAGAGTCTCTAATCTGTGTAGAATAGCCTTGTTGAGGTTGATAAGACACTCTAAGTACTTAGAGATACATAGAGACACTTATACGTCAGTTGGCTTCTCATATGAATCAGTATCATTATAAAGCTTCTCTAGTACATCTTTAAAGTCATTTGTATTACCAACATAACCAATTTTATTAGTAGTCCTTATAGACCTTTTTGGTTTAGGCATTAAGTTAATTTTCTTTTTATAGTATGAGTTATAGTCACTAAGAACATCCTCATCTACAATTTCATTTACAGTAATAATTTTAGTAACATCGATACAATGAATCGAATCATTCTTAAGACATAACCAAGGTTCTAGTGAGTACCTTTTGTTTCTTCTTCTATCCCGCAATTGAATTCTTAATGGATTGGTAAAAGATAGAACAGTATAACTACCATCATTTTCAATACCCAATAACATACAAATAATCTCTTCGCCTGATACAAGCTTAATAGAAGCTATTTTCCCATCGTTCATAGTATTTACCGTAAATTAACATTAATTATGTCATAGTTAAATTTTTCTTCATTATAAGTTTTTATTCTTTCTATCAAATGGTTAAGAGTATAATTCTTACGACCATTCTTAGTGGCATCATCTGCTATATCATATAGCATAGCCTTTTCTTTGTTAGCACCTTTCCTAAGAACACGACCAATGCTCTGTAGGTTTCTAATACGTGACTTAGATGGAGAAGCAAATATTACATTGTGTAGATTCTTAATATTGATGCCAGTACTGAATACACCGTAGGATGCGATGATAATCGCATTGTTTTCTTTTTCTGTGATTGCTCGTACTTGTTCTCTTTCCTCTACATCAACTCCACCGTGTACGAAGAATACTTGGCGTCCTTCGCCCTTCTTACTATTTATAAGATCATTTAGTAGCTTACCGTGATTCTCCACCCTAGTGAATAGAACCAAAGTATTACCTTTCAGACCTAGTGCTAGATTACTAATGAATTTGTTTCTCCTCTCGTGACCAATGAGATATTGAATCTCATCCTCATACTTATCAAACTTCTTCTCATCGTGTTTCAATAATAGAACTTTGATATCAAGTTTAGCCACATGACCAGCTTCCATTAGCTCCTTTGTTCTAATGGTGTTATATGCTGGACCAAACAATCCTTCTAGGACAAGCTTATTAGTTTGAGTTCCATCAAGAGTACCAGTGAACCCAAAGCGATACTTTGCATCACATAGTTTAGACATAATGGCAACTAAACTCTTAGACTTAAAGTTGTGAGCTTCATCCCCAATGACTACATTAAACTTTTGAAAGAATGGTTTAGGTAATTTGTATACAGACTGCCAAGTAGTAATAGTTACTTGCTTATCAGTTTTGAGTTCTTTACCCCCATAGATTTTATGGCAGTAAGAACCAACATCAAATCCATAATCCTCAAAGTCCTTATACATCTGCTCCACAAGAGATGTAGTAGGAACTACAATAAGAATGTTCTCATTGAGTTGAGCATAGTATGCCACTAGGGCATAGATCATTAGTGACTTACCAGACGCAGTTGGAGAAACGATAAGTTTCCTATTTGATTTGAGAGCGGTATAGATCCCGTGGAGCTGATAATCTCTGGGCTTATATGAAGTAATGGATTTAACCCAATCAGTAACACCAATAGGAGAGATCTCTTCATTTTCCTCATAAGGTAATCCGTAAAACTTATTGTCCCTGAATTCATATGTGTAACCATACTGATCACAAAACGCGATAACACGATCTAGCAATCCAACATAGATCTGTTTAGTTTGGGGAGAAAATAAATTAATTGTTCCATCCCAATGTCTCTTACGGAATGATGGATGGAACTTAGCACCAGGAACCTCAAATGAGAATGCATCACGCAATTCATATTGAATATGTGGTTCACAATCAATTTGAAGAAATACCTCATTCTTCTTGCTGATAATCAAATCGGAGGACATTAAAAAAACATCAGCTAAAGTTATTTAGCCAATGTTTATGGGGTTATATATTGTGAAATGTATGGTCTAATATCATTGCATATAGAGCACTTCTTACATACCAAAGATGCTCCTGCTCTTCAGGTGGTCTTGCGGGTGACCCCTCCCAGTACCTTAACCTATACTCTACACATTCGTGTAGTAACTTAACATCTTCAATCGTAAGATCTACTGTGTAGTCGGGTATATTATCCATTAGAACCCCATACCCGATTGAAATTTGAGAAAGTCAATACTATTTTTGACTTGATAACCCCTATTGTGAATCATCTTTAAGATGTCTTCCAGAAAGGCAATCATTACATCATAGTATTCAACTTTAAGTTTTATGTTAGATAGTTTTGTATCTGCATTGAGGTGTAGAGACATAGACTCTTTATCCCTCACTTTATATGGGAAAGGTTCCTCAACATATACTTCTGCTGGCGCTTTACCACTGTAATAGTTGTACCTATCAAGTTTTGTTTTAGCTAAAGTGTCTGAAGCTTTGGTCCGCAAAAGTTTAATTGTAGTATATAATGTGTAATACTTTTGATGTAGCTGTGGGATTTTGATAGATTCATCGTGGAGATTGTCCATATCAATCTTGGAATCAGCTTCCCACATTTCCTGGATTTTTTCTAAATTCATCAATTAAAGGTCACGAGTTAACATAATCAGGTGATAAGGCTTTACCGTCCTTATCTAAAATTTGCATATACAGGAATGAGAACGTTACATTAGCAGTAAAGTAATTAACATCCGTATCAGAAGTTGTAAAGTCTAGAGATGATAGTGATGTTGGAAAAATACTCCAAAATTTTAGTTGAGATATTGTGTTGTAATTACTGTTTAAGATTCTTAATGAAGCATCACTATACTGTAATTCAAGATCTCTGTCACCACTATCATCTGTTGTTTGTTCTAAAAACTGTTGGCAAGACTCTGGAAATCCCAAACCAACCATCCAGTTATGAATCAGAGTATAGTTGATCATATCTTCATCAACTAAAAACTGAACAGGTAGCTCACCATATTCAATACGATCTCCTGGATGCATAAGCTGCTTCAGGTAATTGGATTGTTCTGCACCACCCAAAGATATTTGTGGTAGTGATGCAGTATTAGCAAAGAAAGATACCTTTGGAAACCTAGCAATAGTAAAGTCAAAGCCAAGAGGACTCATATAGTTCCTATTGGTTATTTGCTTGTAATAGATGTCAGACACTCTAATAATATAATAGACCGTGTACTATTTAGAGGCATAAAAAAAGCCCCCTTTGGGGCATAGAATCAGAAGTTGTACTGTAAACCAATCTTCGTTCCATAGTCATTCAATGGACCTGTACGCATTTCAACTTCACCATATAGATCAAGTCTTTCGGTAAGTTCAACGTCACCACCAACTTCTACTTCTAGACGAGTATCAGCATCAGCTCCGTTCTCTAGTCCAACAGCAGGACCTAGTTCAATATAAACTTCGGTGCTCTCGGATAGTTCTCTTTCATAACCAACACGGGTATTGATGGATGAACCATCATACTCATTGCCGGTCCAGTCAGATTCCACTTCAGTGTAGATATAGAATCCATCTTCTAGTTCATTCCCAAGTCCTTGGGGTTCGGCATGGGCAGCAACACCTAGCATTGATACGGCGGCAAGAGCTGCGAATGTCTTAAAAATCATTTGATATAATAACGATACGTAGTATTTATACTCATAAAAAAGGAGCCCAATTTCCTCCCTTATTTTTCATAGAACGGGATATACTAGACACCAAAACCCCAGTATCTTCACTAGCTTCAGTCAAGGAAGCATACACCTTACCTGTGCGCTTGTCCTTGACTTGCTTGCTATTTGCTTTGGCTATAGCATCCTTTACGTGCTGGGGGCAAGCCACACCCAATTGTCCACCATCACCCCCCAGAGTTGCGTTGTATTGGGGATTTAGTTCACTTATCCAGTATATCTCTCTGTCCGCTACATTATCAGCAGAGCACTCCTCTACGATGCTCCACTCAAATGAGTCTCTACCATACTTACGTAGGGCATTGGGGAATGGTGTATTTGATTGCTTATGCTTTGCATACCACCAGTGCTTTATCTCTCTTTCTTTCACTGGTCCAACACACCTACCCACGTAGAACTTACTGTTGATCTTGTTAGTTGCTTTATATACGTAATACATCACGAAGGTTCTTAACAGTATTATTTAGCATAAAAAAGGAGCCCCTTTCGGGACCCCTTGATTACTGTAAAGTTTTCTCGTCGGAGAATGATTTACATTAGATTCTTGACTGCAACACGACGGTAGTAGACGTTGCTGTTGGTACGTAGCTGACCTAAGCCTTGGCTTGCGCCTTCAGCGAATGGGTTAGCGATCATGCCGTAGCGAGTCTTGAAGCCGATGCGAGGCTGGAAGGTGTCCTGTCCAACTGCACGAACCATCTGAAGAGGAACGTAAGGGCAGTAGAATAGACCAGCGTCATAAGGTGAAGTACCTTTGTAGCCCATGACATAGAACTGTTGGTTAGAAACGTTCTGTGCATAAGGATCGATGTAGACCTTGTACTTGCCTTGTAGCGTACCAGCGAATAGGTTGCCGGTGTCGTCAACGTTAAGGTTGGCGTTAAGAGCAGGGGTGTAATCAAGTACACCAGCCATTGTTAGAGCGGAAGCAACATCTGCAGAACAGATGATGATGTTGCCCTTCCCACGACGAGTTTGCTGCGCGATTGCGTTAGCGTCTCTTTCGATTTGGAAGATAAGTCCTTTGAACTTCTCAACTGACCAACGACCGTTGGAGTCAACGTCAAGGTCAAATACACCAGCCTGAGCAACGTTAGCCTGAGCACCAGGAACAGCAGTCTTGTATACTGTACGGATGACTTCGCGGTTGATTTCAGCCAAGATCTCTGAAGAGAGAATGTTAGCTAGCTCGGCTTCTGCATTTAGACCGTGGATTGCCTTAAGGTCTTGTGCAAGCTCCATGCTGTACTGTGCCTTTAGAGCGCGGCTCTTAGCGGTCACAGTTAGCTTCTCGATTGAGAAGCCCATTTCGCGGAACTCGTTATTGGTTGTTCCAAGGATTTCAGCCTGATCGGTGCCCATGCCCTGACCAGCGTTATAACCAACCTGATCGCCAGGTAGTGGGTTAAGTACGCTTGGGTTAGAACCTTTCTGTGCGGTGGTACCTAGACCAACGCTAGCGCCTTCAGAACCAGCAACATATAGCTGATCGCCTGTATTCTGGGGCTGACCAGAGTAAGCGGAATCAGCTTCGTCGTAGAATGCCTCAGGACCATTCTGACCTTCGTAGCGTGAACGCATTGCGAAGATAAGTCCAGTAGGACCGTTCATTGGCTGAACACCACAGATGTCGTAAGCCAATAGGTTAGGCATTGAACGACGGATGAGGCTGACTAGTACTGGATCGAAACCAGCAACAGGACCTGCATCGGTAGCATCGCCAGAGAAACCAGCGTTACCTACGCCAGCACCAGGAGTTGCGTTGGAGCCAGTTGTGATAGGAGTCTCGGAGAGGAAGTTGCGCTCTTCTTGAAGGGCTACAGCTTGGTTCTCAAGGAGTTGTGCGGTTACTGCACGCTTGTGAGCGTCCTGGATACCGTCTCCGTGCTCTAGAACAGGAGCCCACTTCTCCATGAGCTGTTCTGCGTTAGCATTGTTATACATTTGTTTAATACCTTTAAGGGTGAAAAAAATTAAGTTTGATCTAATGATCTAAAATTCACTTAGAAAATCTGTCGAGATGCTCTAGGAGTGAAGCCATTTGAGATGTGTACTCAGGCTTAATATCTTGAGTACCGACTTCCTCAGTTAGGTCTTCGACACTGTTTCTTGCGCTCAAACTAGCAGAACTGCCTGAAGAGAAATAGCTCTCCTTTAGGGACTCTAGCTTTCCGCGATAACCTACTTCACTATCAAACTCAACGTTTTCAGCCAAGGCTGCGAGCTTATCTTTCTGTGTCTCAGCGAGACCTTCGGATACATCAGCGAGAATGGTCTCAGAAACAGCTTCGCTTAGGCGGCTGTTAAGAGCTACATTACGCTCAATTTGCTCATTGAGGTTTGATTCCATTTCATCAAGTCTTTCAACCATGGACTCAACAACATCGAAACGCTCTTCAGGTACAGAGACATAATGCTCTGAGAAGAGTGAATGCATTCCTTTTAGGAAGCTTTCAGTCATTTCGGTGCGTAGACCATGTTCGACGGCAATGGCATTTTCAGCCATCCACTCGTCCGCTACGTACTCTAGGTAAGCGTCTACACGCTCACTTAGGCTGGTACGAACAGTAGCTAGCTCTTCAGTTAGCTTCTCTTCATATGCAGCTTGTAGCTCTTCTTTGGCGACAGCAACCTTGTTACGGATAGCGGCTTCAAAGATGATGCGAGCTTTACTCTGGAACTCTTCGGAGAGTTCTTCACCACTTAGAAGTGCAGTAACGTCTTCTTCGATGTCTAGTTCAGCCATGGCGATTTCTTCGGAAGAAATCTCCTCTTCAGCTACAACTTCACCTTCAGCTTCGATCTCTTCCTTGCGGGTTTGACCGGGAACTACAGAAGCGGGTACCTTTTCAGCTTTTGAACCAGCGGAACGAGCATCAGTCGTGCCTTCGCCAGAAGGGATTGCGGACTTGCCTACAATTTCCTTCATGCCATCAGCACTAGCTGCGCCCTTATTGACTACATCCTTAACCTGCTTAAGGGGTGCAGATGCATCCTTTAGCTTGGCAGGACCGTCAGGTTCGTTAGTATAGTTCTCGGGGGTTGGACCACCGAGATCAGTGATTGATTGTCCGGGAACTACGCTGGTCGGAACCTTTTCCATTGGTTCAGCAGCCTTAGCACCTTTCGTTACTACGTTTTCCATGTCTTGTAAAAATTAGTTGCTACCGACGAGTAAATGATTTAACAGTATAAATCTACATTTATTTATAAGATTTATAGATTGGACAAAAAGCTCTGGAAAAGTTGAATTTTCTTTTCTTCGAGTTGCCTTGTCTCAACTAGTTTATTTATAGTAGATCTAGCCCCCTCTACTTCATGTTCTTTTAGGATTCCTCCCTCCATAACCCACTCTTTTCCTTCCATAATTCCCTGAACAAACGCATCAGGGGCACTAGGATCGGCTACAATATCAGCAGCAGTAGCGAGCATAAAGTCTTCACCTACCAACTTATAACCTTGCTTGGTTTCTGTTAGTGAACCAATACCACGAGAAGAAACTCCCAAGGTTACGCCTTCACCGATCAAGCTTTTAGCAATCTTACCCATAGGGGTTTCGAGTAGCTTTGCCTTACCAATGAAGTTATTGCCCTCTTTAGTAAGAGAAACAATTTTGTGAGATACGCGGTCTAGGTTTACAGTAGGTCCGTCGGGGTGACCTAGTTCTCCCAGGGCACGACCACTATTTACATACTGTTCGTTATAGCGACCAACTTCACGCTCAAGAGTCTCTGTCCTATAGACACGACCATTACGGTTCTTTTGATTGCCCTGAAGGAAAATTCCCTCAATAAACATAGATTTTTTACCGTTGATTTCCTCAACAATAAATTCAACCTTGTTAATTTCTTCTGTGATTAGTTTCATTTTAGTAAATGCTTACTCTAGAATGAGATTAGTTTGAATTAGGATCACTCCTCTTCAGCTTCTTGCTGCCCTTGAAATAGGTTGGATGCAGCTACTTGTCTGTAGTCATCAATCCTCTCAGTGCTTTTAGCAAAGAGAATATCTTTGATTTCTTGAGTCACTTCAGAAGGTGAAGAGCCTGATGCGATTGCATCTACAATATTTGAAGCCATAATAAAAAAACCAATATAAAGTTATTTATGAAGATTAGATTTCACCTTCACCGCTCTTAGGGAGCTTGGGAGGTGCTGGGTCAGTTGGTACCACACCTGCAGCACCATTGATATCAGCAGCAGCACCAGCCATATCAGCCATTGCGCCAGCAGGATCACCCTCACCTTCCATTGCTGGTAATGGCTCACCCGTTATTGGATCCAAAGTTGATGGATCTGGGATTGTACCGTCAGCAATTTCTTTCTCGATGAGTTTGTCCTGCTCCTCCATTTCACCGTCGGTTTGGCGAAGGATTTTGCTACGAACATAC
>Ga0233438_10003628_pt1 | contig 14142 bp, 9 predicted proteins | sample SI_123_September_FD_182720 | JGI IMG/M metagenome (GOLD analysis project Ga0233438, IMG submission 182720) | Seawater microbial communities from Saanich Inlet, British Columbia, Canada - SI_123_September2016_10_MG | ecosystem: Environmental > Aquatic > Marine > Inlet | place: Canada: British...
CGCAGAGCCTCTCGAGTATCTGAGCGACCAAAACCATCAGTGCCAAGGATCTCATAATTCTCTGGCATCCACTTTCTAACCATATCTGGTACTGCGGCCATATTATCTGACACGGCAATAATTGGCGTCTTAGAATCACCAAGTTGGGTTTGAGTCCAAGTCTTCTTGGCTTCTTTGTCAGGATTGAGTCGGTTCCAGCGGTCGACTTCTAAGCCGTCGCGGCGCAGTTCACCATACGAGGTAGCCGACCAAATTTCGCTTCTAACACCAAACTCTTCCAACTTCTCAACTGCGTCTAATACTTGCAGCATGATTGTTCCTGAGCCGATTAAGCGCACTACAGGTCCGTCACCTTTTGGCGCACCTCGTAGCATATACAGTCCCTTAATGATGCCTTCATCAACCGATTTTGGTTTAGCCGGCATTGGATAATTTTCATTGTAAACTGCAATATAATGGATTACATCTCTGTCGTCATCAACCATCTCTTTGATTCCGTATTGAATAATGGTGGCTAATTCGTAAGCAAAGGCTGGGTCCCAAGCACGCACTGCTGGGTTGGTATGAGCCATGAGTAGTGAGTGACCGTCTTGGTGTTGCAAGCCTTCACCATTCAGCGTGGTTCTTCCTGATGTAGCCCCAATAAGGAAACCTCTAGCACGTTGGTCGGCGGCTGACCAAATCAAGTCAGCAACTCTTTGGAAGCCGAACATGGAATAAAAGATGTAGAACGGGAGAGTCATGCAAGCATGAGTGGAAAAAGAGGTTGCTGCGGCAATGAAAGTTGAGGTAGCGCCCGCTTCGTTAATACCTTCCTCAAACAACTGTCCTGAGGCAGATTCCTTGTACTTCATCAGTACTTTATGGTCGACTGGTTTGTACAATTGTCCTTCTGGATGGTAGATGCCGAATTCAGCAAATAATGGATCCATACCGAAGGTTCTTGCTTCATCGGGAATGATTGGAACTATGCGTGGGCCTAATGGTTTTGATTTCATCAAAGAACGCAGTATTCGAACGAAGGCCATGGTGGTAGAAACTTGCATCTTGCCTTTGGTCCCTTCATCAAACTCAGCATAAGTTGAGGGTTCAGGAGTGGCAATATCAACTGGATATTTGTTTCTTTTAGGCACGAAACCGTTGAGTTGTTCTCGTCTTGATTTAGCATAGGCAACCAAGTCGGGGACGTCTTTAGGCTGAACATATGGATAATTTTCTAGGTCTTCATCGGTAAATGATAAGCCCATATCATCGCGCATGAATTTGATGTCGTTTAAATCGGCTTTCTTCTTTTGATGAGTGGTATTTCTGCCAGCAAACGCCGGTCCTAGCCCGTAACCTTTGATGGTTCGAATGATTACTACGGTTGGCTGGCCTTTGTGGGCAACTGCTTGAGCATAGGCAGCATGCAGTTTAACGAAATCATGGCCGCCAACATCTTCGCAAAGATTTTCTAAATCTTCGTCGCTATAATCGCTAACTAAAGCGGCTAGTTCTGGAGTGTTGAACAAATCTTGGCGGATTATTGCCCCATCTGCAGTCATGATTCTTTGCTCATCACCATCGACCAGTGAGGCTAATCTGGCCACTAAAGCACCATTGGTATCACTAGCAAATAAGTCATCCCAGCCGCTGCCCCAAAGTACCTTGATGACATTCCAGCCTGAGCCTCTAAATCTGCCTTCTAATTCTTGAACGATTTTTGAGTTACCTCTAACTGGACCGTCCAGTCTTTGCAGATTACAATTCATGGTCATGATGATGTTGTCTAGCCCTTCTCGAGCTGCTAATGACAGTTGAGAGAGTGACTCAGGCTCATCGGATTCTCCATCCCCCATCGTGTACCATACTCTGGATGAAGTGGTATTGCACAGGCCTCTGGATTCGAGGTATTTGTTGAATCTGGCTTGATGTATGGCAGTCATGCCGCCAAGGCCCATACTGACACTAGGGAATTCCCAAAAGTCTGGCATTAAGCGAGGATGTGGGTAAGAAGACAGGCCTTTGCCGCCAACTTCTTGTCTGAATAATTCGATGTTTTCTTCGGTTAGTCGCCCTTCTAGCCATGCTCTGGCATAAATTCCTGGCGAAGCATGTCCTTGCCAGTATAGATGATCGCCTGAGCCATCCCCGTCTTTACCGCGGAAGAAATGATTGAAACCGATTTCCCAAGCGTGCGATGCTGAGGCATAAGTTGAGATGTGGCCGCCAATGCCGTCAAAGTATTTGTTGGCTCTAGTAACCATCATCATTGCATTCCAGCGAATTACCTCGTGGAGGCGCTTTTCAAGGGCTAAATCACCAGGATAGTTGCCTTGATTCGATACTGAAATACTGTTAACATATGGTGTGTTAACAAGATCGATATCAACACCAGACTCTCTAGCAGCATTTACTGTTGCTAGTAATATTCTTCTGGCTTCTTTGTCGCCTAGTTGGTTGCTAACTGCTAAAATAGAATCTATCCACTCTTGAGTAGCAACAGGGTCTGGGTCTGGAAGATTTAGGTCAGATTCAAAGCCCAATGTGACTCCTCCTGTGTCTATCCTGTTGCCTTCGGCTTTCAAACCCTTCTAACTTTTACAAAACAGTAAAAATTACTATAATTTGGCCATTATCTTTGTTTTTAGGCCAAAAAACGTGTTACTGAATTAGATTTGATATAATTTTACTTCGGTCGAGTCGGCAAAACACATAAAGACCTCTTTGCATCGCCGGGAATCATGTCTGTAGAAGCAATGGTACAAGCAATGATTGACGATTTAACCGCCACCCTAGGTGATGCTGCAAAGCATGACAAGGGTAACTCCGCTGCCGGAACAAGAGTAAGAAAGGCTATGCAAGACAGCAAAGCTGCTGCTCAAGATGTCCGTGTTCAAGTTCAAAACGACAAAAACGATTGAAGTTCAAAACGTTTAATCTCAATCAAGACCTAGCGAAAGCAAGGTCTGGAAACACATTAAAATTGTGATTTCCATTAACAATACTCAAAGGTAAGCGACTGCTGTTTTACCATATGGAAGAACGAAAGGTATGGATTTCCATCCTTTTCGTGGGAATTTTATTCCATCTTTCAGCCGCTGCAGTGATGCCTTTAGGGCTTGACGCTCACATTCACGTGAATTATGTTACAGATTCAATGAGTGATGATGAGGCTTCACTAGATTGGGGGGCTGTCAGAACTGATGGGGCCAATTATTCAACTCCTTCAGCGGTTGAGGCTGACGATAAGTGGGCTGTATGGCACACAATTATTGGCGTATGGTTGAGTATCTTTGGCGTATCTTTAATCTCATTACATATCTTATCGTTGGTCATTTCTTTGAGTTGCTTGGCTGTAATATATCTGTTAACCAGCAAACTTTGGGGCAGTAATAATGCTCTAGCATTAACCGCATTATGTTCAATATATAGCCCACTTGTCAGAGCTAGTGGCCGATTATATCAGGAGAATATGGTCTTGATGTTGGCTACTTTAGCAGTCTATGGATTGTTACAGACTAGGCGAAAACAAAACTCGACTTGGTGGTTATTTGCTAGTTTTATGTCATTGATGGCTATTTTATCGATCAAGGGAATAAATCCTGCTTATTCGATTGTGTTGTTTTTCCCTGTTGCCTACTCGGTAGTCAATAACCTCAATATCAAACCGTTGAAAACTCCGGTATTACTGGCTGGATGTTTGCTGGTTAGCCTAATAATGACTTGGTTTAGAACTGACAGCATTACGGTTGATACAATATATTTCTTGCTTCGATCTCTGATTGTTGGTGGCTTGATTTATGTTATTGTGGGGACATTATTCTTCAGTACCAATTTTCAGCAAAAATCTGCTGAATCTGATTTCCTATTACTACTATCGCAACTGGTATTTATTGCTATAACTGGCTATATTGTGATGTTACTAGAAGTAGAAAAACTCTCATTGGGTATTAGTGCAAGTTTGACCGCTGAACAATTCAGTTACATCTTCCGCTATTTATCAGTACTAATCGTGCCGCTGTGGTGGTCATATCTTGCTAGAAGCAAGCAAAATGAAATTACATTATTAGACAATCCAAGAAGATACGCCATGGTCTATGCCGTTATCCTAATTTTGGTGCTTAATGCTACTATGCTGCAAACCACGAAAGGTATGGAATATGTGGGAGAAGAAATTGCTGACTCTATTGAGGAAGGTGACAACATCTTGTACATCTCTGAACCATATCATGCAATGCATCGTTTGTACACTTTACAAATCTCAGTAGACCCGAATCATGACCGAAATGTCACGGGCTATTGGGCTGATTATTCTTACAATTGGAGCCATATAATTACTGATTCACAAATTGATTGGGTAATCTTTACTGATGACTGGCAGTCATATCTTGATGATGATTGGACTGAGTTTGACACCAATACTGATTATATTGTATATCATCGGAAATCATCGGTTTAATTGACCAACGGCTCATGGCTACAACATGAGCGGAATATTAGCGGGAACCAAAATTGTTGACTTGTCCCGAATTTTAGCTGGACCACTTAGTACCCAAATGCTGTCAGATTTAGGCGCTGAAGTAATCAAGGTTGAAGCACCATGGGGCGATGATACTAGGAAATGGGGCCCACCATTTACCACTGGTTTTGATGGGAAACAGGTTGCTGCGTACTTCCTTGCTTGTAACCGCGGCAAGCAAATAACTACCATGAATCTAAAACAAGAAAAAACGAAACTGCTGGAATTGATTGCCGGTGCTGATGTGATTGTTGAAAATTTCAAGCCTGGTACGCTAGAACGCATTCTTGGAGAATTGCCAAACGATGTCATCTTGTGCTCTATAACAGCATATGGGCAAGATGGACCAAGACGAGATGAGCCTGGTTACGACATTGCATTACAAGCAAGAAGTGGAATCATGAGTATCACTGGTGACCCTGATGGTGCACCGGCCAAGGTCGGCGTTGCGTGGATTGATGTCATCACTGGACTAAATGCCGCTAATGCGATTCTTGCAGCGATAATTCACAAGATGAAAACTGGTGAATCAAAGAAAATTGATATTTCGTTATGGGATTGTGCAATTGCCGCCTTGGTTAATCAAGCCCACAACGCGCTGGCTAGCGGTAAAGATCCGCAACCAATGGGAACAGCACATCCAAACTTAGTGCCTTACCGAGCGTTTCAAGCAAGTGATGGATGGTTTGTTATTGGTGTTGGCTCAGATGATCAGTGGGCAAAATTATGTGATTATTTAGCGATTGATTTCAAAGAAGCATGGGCAGAAAATGCCGGACGTATTAGCGACCGTGCGCAAATTGAAGCAATGCTTGCGGATATTGTCAGCAAACATAGCCGCACTGAATTAGAGGAGTTGCTCAAAGGAATACCTTGCGCACCGGTCAATACGATTACTGAGGCTTTAACTGACAAACAGTCAAAAGCGCGAGAATTGGTAACGCCATACAATGGCGTAGATGTCTTGGCAAGCCCGCTTAGATTCTATTAATCTAAAATGAGAACAAACTAGTTTGGCCACTTTCTCTGATTAGGCCAGCCTGAGTTAATTTCTCCATGGCATTATCCATTCGACGTTGGCTGAATTGCCGGTCAATTTGTAAAAACTGTTTGAGACCTGCAACATCAATTTCGCCCATTTGTAGTGCTTCAGAAGGCACTTCATTTGATGGATGATTACGGAATATTTCACGAATTTCATCAAGACGTTGCGGAATGTGCTTGTCTTTTTCTGCACAAATAGTTTCGATGTTGCCAAATTGTTTGATTAGTTTAATGCCGGTTTTCGGCCCAATTCCTCTGATTCCCGGGTGGAAGTCAGTACCAATCATGATGGCTAGGTCAATTAGTTGGTCAGTAGATAAATCATGTTCGCCTAGTAAGTCAGCTAGAATTATTTTTTGCGCTTTGACAACCCTGCCATGTTGCTTATTTCCTGCAGTCATCATGTTACGAATCAATACTGGAGTACCATACAATAGTGCATCCCAGTCTTGGGTAGCTACCGCGTCTAATTGACCAATTCTAGCCATAACTGCTGCTTGACCTTCTCCTTCTGCTTTGGCCGCAACCCATGGAACACCCAATAAATCGAGCAATTGTTTGGTTTCCGCAACCATTTCAGGAGTGTAGGATATTATTCGCTGAGCCATCTTTTGTGCTAAGGCAAAATCCCCAGCATCAAGCGCCTCTTGGTGAGCCTTTCTTGCTTCATCACGACGTGCTTTACGCATAGCCAATTCATCGGCTTTCAGTTCAGGAGCTGTGCCGTCAAAAATGAATACGGGCTTGATTCCAGCAGCCAGTAATGAAGTAGTTCGGTTAAGAAAACCCATCAAATGAGAAACGACTTTGCCGTTACTTGACTTTAGTGGACCGCCATCGCCTTCGGGAGAACGATCACGGATTGTGGTTAGAAATTGATATGCTGTTAGGAAAGCATCAACTCCAATTCGTTGACCTGAAAGAGCGGTCAACTCAAGGTTCTCCGGTTGCGCTAGGTCTCGAAGATTACAGCCCATATGATTGACTACCGGTCTAAGCATGTCAATATTTGCATCCGATTTGGTCAATTACCAGAATCATCTAGTAACAACATGGCGGAGTTGATGGCATGCCTCAGAGGATGGCATGTGGCGTTAGCAACTGCTGAACTTGAGGCTTTAGTACCTCAAACAAATTTTGACATCATTAGCCCGCGGTTACTGGCCAGTAGTGAACAATTAGCGACTGCAGAATTACAGCAAATCATAAATTGCTCCAGCGGAATTCAATGTTTCTTGGATAGTTATGTGAGCATTAATCTTGAACACGAGTCTGTCGAAGATTTACTAGAAAAGGCTACACAAATGATTCAAGGTGCCACATTCAAAGGCTCGTTAGCGGTTAGGACAATCAGAATTGATGGGCGAATAAATGATTTCTCCACCCAATCGACTGCCGGCAAAATCGGCTCAATAGCCGTGGCTGAACAATTCACTATTGATTTAAAAAATCCCGAAATTGAAATTGGTCTAATTGCTGATGGTGGATCAAATATTGTTGCTTGCGGTTGGCTGGTTGGCAATCTTGACGATTCGATTGGCACTGCCAATAGAAGAGCCACTGAGCGCCCGTTTTTCCGCCCAATTAGTTTAGATCCTCGCTTAGCAAGACTTGCCGTAAATCTGGCAGGTGGGCCAATAGATAAGCGGGCTGTACTAGATCCAATGACTGGAACTGGGGGCTTTGCCGTAGAAGCAGTGATGATGGGGCGAAAATGTATTGCGGTAGACATGAATCAAGCAATGGTTGAAGGAACCAAGCAAAATATTACTTGGGCATTACAGGGACAGTCAGCAGAAAACGACTACCAGGTGATAACTGGAGATGCTTGTGAATTAAGTGAAACAATCGAAGAATCCTGGCATGGACAAATATCAGGCATCGTATTAGATCCCCCGTATGGTAGAAACTCTCACGGTAGTCAAAGCCACTATGATTTGATTGGTAAAACCCTACAAAGTGCTAGAATAGTGGTTAGTGATGACGCCAAATTAGTGCTTATAGTGCCAATTATTCCAGACAAAGATGACACTGGTGAAATTGAATTACTTCACGGCCAGTGGGGGGAATTAAAGCAATTACTCAGCGATTGTGGAAGTACGATTACTGGACAGTGGAAAGAACACGTTCATGGAAGTTTATCCAGACTCATTCTCCTCGTATCAATCGCTCCTCTAGATTGAGTAATGTGATTGAATCCTCTTCTGTTGGAGTGTCAAAATCTGAACCATAAGGGCATCCATCGTCGATTATCGCTTGATCTTCACTGTTAAGCACAGCCGGATAGATTTGGCAACCTTTTGGTCGTATATCGTAAACAGAACAGATGCCCTCGGCAAACTTCTCAGCCGAATCGGTGAGCAAAAACATACACGCTTTGGTTAAATCATTATTCATTAATGTCAAAACTCCTTTGTTGCTCCAGGTGAAATCTTCAACTTTCATTCCGGTACGGCGAGAAAGCCGTGCTGCTTCAGACCTAGTCAGGGGCATGGTAGTTTCTCGACAACAGGCAGAACAGGACCGCGTTATGCATGGTAGTCTGCGGCCCATGCACCGATTAATCACAAACCATTATTCAATGAAGGGGTCAAATGTAGAGAAAATACTCAATTTGTCTTGTTGAACATACTTCTTCAAGAAGGAGTTGTTAGTCGGAGCAAATACGGGCGATTAGGGTAGTCTGGATATCCTTCCGGCCTTCGGAGCCGGAGACGTGGGTTCGAATCCTGCATCGCCCGCCACTAACTAATACTAACAAAGGGCGATAGATTGTCAAATATCTTGTCGTAAAGTGGTTATTTGGCAACCTGCATCGCCCGCCAATATGTAATGATTCAAGTGGGCGATTTAATTGACAAATTGAGTATTATGTTTCAGTAATTTGACAACCTGCATCGCCCGCCAATATCGATCAATAATATGCGGAGCGATTGATTTCCAAATCTACTGAATACTATCGGTTAATTGGAAAACTGCATCGCCCGCCACTAACTAATACTAACAAAGGGCGATAGATTGTCAAATATCTTGTCGTAAAGTGGTTATCTGAGTTTAGTAAATGATTGACACAATATGCTCAACGTTGATTGTCTCTTGATTATCATCAAAAGTGATTGATAATTCATGAACTTGGAAGGTATTGAAGTGCAAAGTATCCCAAACACCAGACCCCCCGTTCTCAATATTTGCTGATTTCTTTTGACAAACATCATCTTGCTCATCCATAATATTCCAAGTAATTCCAACAGAATCTCCTCCCGAAATTATTTCATCAAAACTTTCAGGGTTTTCGACAACTGAATTGACCTCAATCATCTGTGCATTTGCCCCACCATTAGCTGGCTCGGGATCAAAAACTAAAGGTTGGGGTTGGTCGGTATTTGTTTCAACCCATTCAATTCGCAAATCAATTTTAATCGAAATGATTGCGTCTGCTTGTCCTCCATCTTCATCAATTGCGTAAGCTGTAAGGTTATACCAACCGTGCTGAGAGAATTCAAACGATATTACCGAGTTGTTCAAGGCATCAATCTCTAATGAGTCAGTTCCATCATTGAGATTAATGCCAAATTTAGTGAGTTCTAAATCAGCGGTTGTAGATGAAAAATCAAAGTCAATAATTACGCTTGATGTTGAGGTTATGTCGCCGTTTGAATAAGACTCTACAATCATTCCACTATCAGCGCTATGATTTACCGAAAGAGAAATTGTGGATTCACTGGACTCTTCTGAAGTACATCCTGCCAAACTTATGGTCAAGAGCAGTACGACAAATAACGCATACTTGGTGCTGCCCATGGTCGATGCAAGCAGGGTTTCTATAAAACCTCAACTAAACCATGGGTGGCTGCCCCAATGGTTACGTGGAACTGGTTTTCCTGTTGTCAAATAGTGGCTATGGCCCCTTAATACCGACTTTAGGTATGATGATAAGCGTGGCTTAATGTATATATGAAATGGCAAAAAAGACAGAACTTTGCCTAGCCTAGCCAACATATATGGGTAAACTGTGATGGTTAGTTTGGCCTTAGTTGAACTCAAGGAGTCAATATCCCACTTTACGAAAGATTGAGGCCCGTCTTTCTCACCAATGATTAGCTGATAACCTTCGCCTTCGTTCCAGGCTACAAATTGCCGAATAAAGGTTAATCCACTTAGGTAAACTAACTCATCTTTATGTTCTTCTAGGTTCCAAGTTAGGGCCTTATTTGAGCGGCAAAATGGATGAGTGTCGTTAAGACTCTCTGGCCGACTAATCTCTTGCCAAAGATCTAGTTTGGCAACCGGAATCACCAGTGACTGTGAGACACTGTGCCGATTCAAGTATTGGTTATGTTGTTCAACCATACTTTTGCCATTCAGCGCCTGTCCACCAGTAAGTGTTGCCGTCATCCATTGCCCTCCAGGTATATCCTGCTTCATCGGTCCATTGTCGCAGAACATTTGGTTCAGCCACGACGGGTTGTGCTTGGACAACCTCGACAGTTTCAACTGGTTGTGGTTGGTATGCTTGTTGAACTGGCTGAGCTGTTGTTTGGGTAGCATATGCTGTTGGTTGAACAGGTTGTAAATCATTCATTAGACCAGCACTTGCAAAGTCCTTTGACAGTGTTGCTGCAGCGCCCTTAGATCTTACCAGATAGAATCCTCCTGCACCGCCACCAAGTAGTATAATCACTACCAGGACAATCCAGATGAAACTGTTGGAATCATCGTCTGAAGAACTTTCAGCATCATCACTTGAATCGTTTACTTCAGACGGTGGCATAATGACCTTATCGACAACGTGGATTATTCCGTTTGAGGCTAATACATCAGTAGTGGTAACTTCAACATCACCAATCATTACTTTGCCGTCCATTTTGGTCAGTGTCAAATTGTCACCGTTAGCCATTGCTAGCATCATGCCGTCGGTCACTTCAGCACCCCATAGGGATCCTGGGTGAACATGGTGTAGCAATATGTCAGTCAAAGTTGCCTTGCCTTCTGGCGTATTTAGCGCAGCGAGATCAATTCCAGCATCAATGAATGCTTGGTCTGTTGGAGCGAATACTGTGAACGGTCCTTCACCCTCTAGAGTGGACAGCAACTCTGCTTGAATTACAGCAGCAACCAGTGAGTTGTGGACGCCTGTACATGCAGCGGTCCTAGGTACATCTGTTGGTGTTGAGGTCGGTGTTAGAACCTTGTCGATTACGTGAATTATCCCGTTGCTGGTTGCCACGTCTGGAGTAACTACTGTTGCATCGTTAACCATTACACTGCCAACTGCAACGGTGAATGATAATGGCAAATCGTTAACTGCGGTAGCAGACATACAGTCTGACAGGTTGCTCGATGGTACTGCACCTGGCACTACGTGATATAGCAAAATATCAGATAGGTTTGCCTTACCTTCTGGAGTATCAAGTGTTGCAAGGTCAATTCCTGCATCAGCAAATGCTTGGTCAGTAGGGGCAAATAGGGTAAATGGCCCTTCACCTTGTAGAGTGGTTAGCAACTCTGCTTGGATGACTGCTGCGACCAGTGAGTTATGGATACCAGTACACTGGGCAGTTCGGGGAAGGTCATTTGGAGTATCTGAAGGAGTTAGCACCTTGTCGATAACGTGAACTATTCCATTGCTTGCTGGAACGTCAGCAATTGTTACTGTAGCACCGTTTACCATTACCGTTTCACCAACTGTGAAAGATAGGGGTTGTCCGTTTGCCGCATTGGCTACTTGACATTCACTAAGGTCGCTAGAAGCAACTTCTGCAGACACTACGTGGTAGAGCAGAATGTCAGATAGTGCTGCTTTGCCTTCTGTGGTATCAAGGGCTGTTAGGTCAATTCCTGCATCAGCAAATGCTTGGTCGGTTGGGGCAAATACTGTGAATGGCCCGTCGCCTTGTAGAGTTGTTAACAACTCCGCTTGGATGACTGCTGCGACCAGTGAGTCATGGATGCCGGTCCCTTGAGCAATTGCTGTTACGTCACCTGGAGGCATCATTACCTTGTCAATCACGTGAATAATACCATTAGCGGTTGCAACATCTGCTCCGGTTACTGTAGCACCGGATATTGATACAACATCTCCAGTTACACTGAGTTTTGCCTTGTCTCCGTTGACCATGGTAGCCAACATACCATCGGTAACTGCGCTGGCAGGAACTTCACCAGCAACAACGTGATGCAATAGAATATCAGTTAGCGTTGCCTTGCCTTCTGGAGTGTCAAGTGCTGCAAGATCGATTCCTGCATCGGTAAATGCTTGATCGGTTGGAGCGAAGACGGTGAATGGTCCATCACCTTGCAGGGTGGCTACTAACTCTGCTTGGACTAATGCGGCCACTAATGAGTCATGAGCTCCAGTGCATTGAGCAGTGCGTGGAATATCTCTAGGAGTATCGGTTGGTGTCAACACCTTGTCAATAACGTGAATTAGACCATTACTGGTGACCACGTCTGCCAAGACAACATTGGCATCATTAACCATTACACCATCTGCCACAGTAAAGGATAGAGGTTGCGTATTTGCTGCATCAGCAGACATACAATCGGTTACATCTGCCGAAGGCACCTCAGAAGGCACTACGTGATAGAGCAGAATATCAGCTAATGCTGCTTTGCCTTCTGTAGTATCAAGGGCTGCTAGATCAATTTCGGCATCGATGAATGCTTGGTCTGTTGGCGCAAATACTGTGAACGGACCGTCGCCTTGTAGTGTGGTTAGCAACTCTGCTTGGATTACAGCAGCAACCAAAGAATCGTGGATGCCGGTAGTTTGAGCGGTTGCTGGAATGTCGACTGGTGGGGTTAGGACCTTGTCGATAACGTGGATTAAACCGTTACTTGTGACAACATCAGCCATGGTTACTGTGGCACCACCAAGGGAGACACCGTTGGCGTCAGCAGTGATTTTTATTTTGTCACCATTGGCCATTTCGGCAAGCATGCCATCAGTAATAGCGCTGGCTGGGACCTCTGATGGTACTACGTGATAGAGCAGAATATCAGCTAATGCTGCTTTGCCTTCTGTAGTATCAAGGGCTGCTAAATCAATTTCGGCATCGATGAATGCTTGGTCTGTTGGCGCAAATAGGGTGAAAGGTCCTGCAGTTTGTAGAGTTGCAAGCAGGTCTGCTTGGATTACCGCATCTACCAAGATATCGTGAATGCCAGTAGTTTGAGCAGTTGCTGGAATGTCAACAGGTGGAGTTAGCACCTTGTCAATTACGTGAATTATTCCGTTTGATGCTTGTACATCTGCTTGAATTACTGTTGCGTCATTGATGGAAACTGTTCCATCGACGGTGAATTTGGCTTTGTCCCCGTTAACCATTTCAGCTAGCATACCGTCAGTAACTGCGCTAGCAGGAACTGCTCCTGCAACAACGTGATAGAGAAGAATGTCTGTTAATACTGCTTTTTCTTCAGCGGTTTGGAAGTTTGCTAAATCAACTCCCGCATCGGTAAATGCTTGGTCTGTTGGCGCAAACACAGTGAATGGTCCTGTGCCTTCAAGCGTGGTCACTAAGTCAACGTGAGCCAGTGCTGCAACTAGAGTATCGTGGATGCCAGTTCCTGCTGCATTAGTAGGAATATCTTGGGTTGAATCAGCGCTAGAAACCGGTATACTGGACGCTAGCAGGCAAGACATTATTAGGCAAACGAGGATTTTTCTCATGTCGCCCCATTCAAACCTTCCAGTTATAATAGGCTGTTTTATACTTACCAATTTTGCTACATTGGTGAATAGTATTATTTCCCCAATGCACTGATAAGATAATATGCGACGCTTGAATGCTGTTTTGTTTGCTTTTTTGATGGCCACACTATCCCTTGCTGGATGTTTGGGTGGTGATGATGGCGGAGGCTCAAGTGAGGAGCCTGCTGAAACATTGGAAGATTGGACTGTCTACATGGTCGATTCAGGTGATGAATTACCAAACTGTAACTCAGATTCGTTGGGGAAATTGTATTACGTTGCCGATGTTGATACCTTTGAAGTATGCCTAACCACCGGTTGGTCATTCATTGACATCAAGGGTGCTGATGGCACGCAAGGACCGGCTGGCGATCAAGGCCCTCAAGGTGATTCAGGTACTGATGGCCAAGATGGAGCACAAGGACCAGCTGGAGAGGCTGGGCCACAAGGTGAACCTGGTATGGATGGTCAAGCAGCCAATGAGACAATGATGAATGATTTAGAACAACAATTGTCGGCAATGAATCAAGACATGTCGGTTATTTTGACAAATATTACCGAAATAGAAAGTGAATTAGGTAGTGTTGATAATGCCATTCAATTATATTATTCTTGGTTCACACAAATCAATGGAGATGTTATTAATATACAATCTAACCTTTCAATGGTATGGAATGCAATCTTTACACTAGAATCAGATCTAGCAAATGCAACAAGTTGTCAACTGGGTCGTTATGCTTACTGCGCTGGTACCGACCTCAGTCACATGAATTTAAGCGGAATGGATTTGACAGGTATTGACTTACGTGGCGCTAATTTACAAAATACGACCTTCGATTATGCTACTTTAGACGGTGCAGATTTACGCTCGATAATTGCCTTTAATGCCTCGTTTATTCATACA
>Ga0233438_10003630_pt1 | contig 14140 bp, 12 predicted proteins | sample SI_123_September_FD_182720 | JGI IMG/M metagenome (GOLD analysis project Ga0233438, IMG submission 182720) | Seawater microbial communities from Saanich Inlet, British Columbia, Canada - SI_123_September2016_10_MG | ecosystem: Environmental > Aquatic > Marine > Inlet | place: Canada: British...
TTTATCGTTTGTGTTCAACATGAGTGTTTCCTTTTTGTTTCGAATTAAATTTTACACTTGCATCAAAACTGGAAACAATCACCTTTACAAGTGATTTGTCAGATTAAATTGAGACTGATACATATTAGGCGTGTCCTTGATTGCTTCACAAAAACTTGCCCAAGTTTGTTCATAGTGATCCTCCTCAGTTGCTGAAAAGTTTTCACCTGAGGTTGAACGCGCAAGCATTTGGTACATTTTTGCGTAAGCTGACTTTGGTGGCCTATGTTGGTGATATCCAAAAAAGTCTACTAAATGTTCGTCGCTGTGTAATTTCATTTGTTTTATTTGAGCAAAGCATTGGCGGTAAAAGTCAATGGAGGCAGCAGGTTGATGCAAGGCGATGTACTTTAAAAAATCTTTTTCAACTGCTTTAAAAAACACTTCTTTATCAACACTACCATTTTCTGCTTTAGAGCCAATAGTGAGATAACAAGAGCCATTTGTTGCAAAATCATCGAGCGTGGCTGGTGCGGATAAATTTGTATTTTTCTCAACTTGCGATTCAAAGTCATGCTCGGGCAGGGCAATACCAAGTGGGAAATCACTAAACTGACGGTCAGTGATTTCTCGAGGGACAGCGCGAGAATCGTGCAGCGGTAACTGAAGTAACGCTTCAAATTGTGCTTGATAGTTTTTTGGTTGCAAATGAGGGTTTTGCATGATGGATGCCATCCTTGCAATAATTACAACCGGATTAATGTCTATGTCTTGGCCTTCAAGTGCGTGGCTTTGTGGCAATTTAATTTCGATTTTTCTTATATCGCTACTATTTTGCGTTTGGTCGATTTCTTCATTTTTTTGCTCAATGACCTTAAAAAATTCAATCAACGCATTTTTGATTTCAGATTCAGTACAAACACTGCCTTTGATCTTATCTTGAAAGAAAGATAAGAATTTATTTTTTTCATCTGCATCATCAGCACTAAAATCATCTACTGATGCGTTATCTTTTTTCTCATCTAGGTTAACAGCAAGGGCTGATACACTATTCTCTAGATATAGATTATAGTGAAGTACACAAAGCTTACCGTCCTTTTCTTTTAAGCAAAAGCCCTTTGGCAGATGGTCAAAGTCAAAGCCATTATAAAATTTTTCCTTGTGCTCAATAATTAACTTGCAAGATGCATCCGTTAAATGGGAAAAATGTGGGTGAACGGATTGTGGACGATTTCCAAATAGCTGATCCCAAAATATTTCAGCATCTTTTTCATTATTGAAATTGCTTCTATAGTTTTGTAAAAAAGTTTGTTTATCTATTACTTGATATGCAGAATCATTGGCTTGAACTTCATTTTGGACCTGATTTTGAACAGTTAACTTAATCTTCATGTTATTATTACTAAATTATTTACTGGACAACTTAAATGACTTTTTAAATAATGTCAAAGTATTTTTAATTAATAAACGTTTTTTGCCATATTTTATTCATTAATGGCATTAACGCATAATTTATATTTCATAACAAATACAATAAATTATTTTAACTTTTTGGTCAACTTTAGCGTTAATCATGTCAGCAGCCTTGCCTGTTTGAATCACGCTTACGGTCACCTACATATTTTTTTATGTTTAGCTTTGCTGGCTATTTAATTTGTATACCAAATATTTTTGTAAATACTTTTTTGATTTGAAATAAAGGTAACAGTGGTTTAAAAGCAATTTTTTATGGCAGCATTGGTTGACTGGGTGGGTAAAGTGGTAGTAAAGTGGTTTTTTATGGAGAATGGTGGAAATTTAAGCTGTGTTTAGAGGCATTCAATTGGTCAGTATGGATCGCAAGAATCGGTTGACGATTCCAGCAAGATTCAAATCGACTTTAGATGCAATGAAACCTGATGCTTGTCAGCAATTAGTTATTACGATTGACACAGAAGATCCCTGTTTAGCTGTATACCCAATAGAAGATTGGGAAAAGATTGAAAAAAAGATTGAGGGCTTACCCAGCTTTAACCCGGCTACTAGGCGTATCAAGCGTTTATTGATGGGGCATGCCACTGAGATTGAGTTAGATCGATTAGGGCGATTGCTTTTGCCAAATGTGCTCAAAAGCTATGCTCAGTTGGAGAAAAAGGTGGTGCTAGTAGGACAGGGAAAAAAGTTTGAGCTGTGGAGTGAGCAAGGCTGGGAAGCCAAGCGTAGTGAGTGGTTATCTGAGGATAATAAGCTCGGTGATCAATCAGACTTAAATGATTTGGTCTTATGAGTATTTTGCATCAGCCGGTGATGGCTCAGCAAGCGCTTGTAGCGTTGAATATTAAGAAAGATGGACATTATTTAGACATGACATTTGGTAGAGGCGGCCATTCAAATCTCATTCTTCAATCGCTTGGTAAGGAAGGAAGGCTGACTGCAATCGATCGTGACAGTGAAGCAGTTGCTTATGGGCAATGTATTCAAGATGAACGCTTTGATATCAATCATGGTGATTTTGCTTCGCTTGATCTGATGATGGCAGGTGATAAAGGTGGGGCATTTGATGGTGTTTTGCTTGATTTAGGTTTGTCTTCTCCTCAGTTAGATGACGCTGAGCGTGGTTTTAGTTACAGGCAAGCTGGCAAATTAGACATGCGAATGGATACCAGTCAAGGGATCTCAGCAGCTCAGTGGCTAGAACAAGTGCAAGAACAAGAACTCAGGCGGTGTATTTTTCTTTACGGTGAAGAAAAGCAAGCTGGCAAGATTGCCAAGCATATTGTGAAGTATCGAGAGAGTAAGGCCATTGAAACAACTGAGCAGCTCGTAGCAGTGCTCAAAGAGGCCATGCCATTTTGGTACCCCAAAAAACATCCAGCGCGTCGAACTTTTCAGGCGATTCGAATGGCAGTTAATCAAGAATGGGATCAATTAGAAAAAGGTCTAGAGCAAGCGTTTGCCAGGTTAGCGCCAGGTGGCAGGCTGGTCGTCATTAGCTTTCATTCGATCGAGCACCGTATTGTGAAGCAGTTTATCCAAAAATATAGTGCAGGCAATGAATCATATGACCGTTATAGCATGCATCACCAGCAGGAAAAATGTGTGCAGTTAAAGCGAATAGGTCGCAGGGTACTACCTAGTGTTCAAGAGGCAGAAGATAATCCACGTGCAAGAAGCGCTCAGATGCGGGTAGCGGAGCGGTTGGTATGAGCATTTCATTAAGTCGTTATCAATTGAGCCCAACTAGAGAAGTGTCTTCATCGCTTTATTTAGCCAATAAGCCATTAGTTTTGGTCATTGTGGCAGTGCTGGTGATGGCTAGTTTTTGGCATGTGTATCTGCAACATCAAAGCTATGCAATCGGCAACCAATTGAGCGTTTTAAAAACACAAGAGGCGACCGTGATATTTCAAAATCAGGTTGTGCAAGAGAAAATTAATCAACAATTAGACAGTGATCATCAGGGCTTGATAGCCCCATCACCTCAGAGAGTCATTCATCTTAAGGAAGTTAATTTATGATATCGAACCAATATGACACGGCATATTGTAGCTACCAAGAAAAGCACCAATGGAATCGATTTTCATTTATGAAGGTCGCATTTTCTATTTTATTTGCTTTACTGGTCGCTCGTATGATTGATTTAACTTGCTACCAACGTGTTTTTTTAACTAGTGAGGGCAATAAATATAGTCAAAAGTTAGCATCTAGCCAACAAGATCGGTTGGAAATTGTTGATACAAATGGGCAAAAGCTAGCGATTAATGTCGCTGCCAAGACCATCTGGATTGATCCAGCTGTTATTCAATGGACAGATAGACAAAGAAAACAAGTTGCTGTATTGCTTAAAATTTCAGAAGAAAGCTTAGCGCAAAAAAGTAGACAGGCAGGCAAGCGTTTTGTTTACCTAAAGAGGAAGGTAAATCCTGAAGTTGCAAAAGCGCTGACTCAGTTAAAAATCAAGGGCCTGCACGCAGATAATGATAATAGGCGCTATTATACCAGTGGTTATGAATTTGCTAATTTGTTAGGAAGAACTGGCATAGAAGGAAGTGGCCTAGAGGGCATTGAATTTGGTTTAAATGAAAAGTTAGCCCAGGAAAAAACTGATGGGTATTTTGAAGTAGATCGATTTGGACGAATGATCATGAAGTCTGACGCCCCTTTAAACGGACAAAATATTGCCCTTGCAATCGATGCAAGATTCCAAAAAACTGCATATGAACTACTAAAAGATGCTGTTCTTGCTCACGAGGCTGATTATGGCTCAATGGTGGTCATGAACCCCAAAACGGGTGAAGTTGTGGCAATGGCTCAGTTTCCGACAGTCAACCCAAATGAATCTACTTTAGCTTATGACCAAAACTCAAATAACCGAGCTGTGACAGATTTATTTGAGCCAGGGTCAGTGATCAAACCAATCATCTTGTCTGCAGTGATGGAACATCATCCAATTGACCTTGAGCAGATGATCAACGTAGAAAAAGGGAAATGGAATCTCAATGGGCATTTAATTAAGGATGTCAGCGTTGGCCATGATCAATTGTCGGTCAAAGACATTATCAAGCGATCAAGCAATATTGGTATGTCAAAGCTTGCACTTAGTGTGCCATTTGAGTCAATTCTTAATTCATTAGATCGATTTGGGTTTGGTCAAAAACTGACTAACATTTACCCAGGGGTTAAAGCAGGGAATTTACCAATACTAAGTGAACAAGATCAAATCGGTGTTGCTGGGCTATCTTATGGATATGGGATTGCTGTCAATCAACTACAACTGACACATGCCTATAGTATCATTGCAAATGATGGTAAAGATGCAGGGGTTCACTTTTTAAAGCAATCCCATGGTATCAATAGTCAAGAGCAGGTTATCTCAAAAGAAATCAGTGAGCAGGTTCGAAAGACACTAGCTGCTGCAGCGGAACATGATGGCACTGCAAAAAGAGCAAGTGTTCCTGGTATCAAGATAGGTGGTAAAACAGGTACGACGATCATTAATCAAGATAAAGCCAATGGGTATGAGGCATTGTTTGCTGGCATTGTCCCAATTGATAACCCCAAGTGGGTCATTTCAGTGATGATACATAGACCGAGAGTCAATGGTTACTATGGTGGATTAGTTGCAGCGCCAATTTTTTCAAAGATGGTAAAAAAAGTTTTTTTTATGCCAGAGACTGGTAAAAGTGAAATGAATAGTCAATTATAACCGGAGGAGAAAAAATAAGAGATGCGTTTGTCTGATGAAATTCAACCAAAAAGTGGTAACCTGCACTCATCACTCAGTTGATTGAATTTCCTCAGACAAACACATTTTTAATATCCTCATGCAGAAATCATATTTAGCTTGTTTAGAAGTTTGCCAAATTGATTTGGAGCATTCAAATCAACAGCTAAACGTTCAGATCAGCGGTCTAAAAGACCATGCAGATGAAGTGACAAGTGGCGATTTATTTATTGCCATCGCAAAAGATTACCAGCAGCAACAAAGGCATATCAAGCAAGCGCTACAGCAAGGTGCTAGCCGCGTTTTTTGTTCTCACAAAAATTTGTCATCTAATATTGATTGTGAAAAAGTGCTCTATGTACCTTACTTAAAAAAGTATCAGGTACCTTTGGCCCAATATATTTATGATCTTCCATTTGCAGAACTACAAGTTGTCGCCGTGACAGGTACAAGTGGTAAAACCTCAGTCTGCTATATGGTAGCAAAGGCACTAGAGTCAATAGGCAAGAAAGCAGGTTATATTGGGTCACTTGGTTATGGTGATATTGATCACTTAAAAACAACATTGCTGACGACTCCTTCGGTTATTCAGCTCCATCGTATGGCATATGAAATTCAGCAAATGGGAAAAAAGTATTTAACAGTTGAAGCTTCTGCTCATGGCTTAGTCCAAGGGAGATTAGCGGGCATTATGCCACAGGTGGCTGTTGTCACGAGCTTGGGCCATGATCATTTGGATTATTTTGCCAGTCTTGCTGAGTACCATCAAAGCAAGGTATCTCAGCTGATCGCTTTAGGTCCCAGGCAGATTATCATGAATGCTGGAGACAAGGCGATTAACGCATTTATTCGTAAAAAAGAGTTACCAGATTGTTTTCAAGTGTCAATGAATCATGAGATACATGCTGAGTTGACTGGCTCTGTTTTGAATTCATCGCTGGTGCATCAGCAGTTGAAGGGAGAATTAGGTGATCAGCATTTTGAAGTAAAAACAAAGCTGCTAGGGCAAGCATATGCCTTAAATACCTTAATATCGCTTGGCGTGCTTCACCAGCTGGGCATCGATTTGCCAGTTGCAGTTAATGGCTTATCGCAAATTAAATCAATTCCTGGAAGAGTTGAAAAAATTGTGGGTAAAAATGGCTTATGTGTCATTTTAGATATGGCGCATACTCCCGGCGCACTAAAAAATTTATGTCAAATCATTGAAAATAGAGAGCCTGGTTCAAAGGTTCATTGTGTATTTGGCTGTGGGGGCGATCGTGATACGCAAAAGCGACCAATGATGGGTCAAATTGCTGAAACTTTTTGCAGCCATATCATACTCACAAACGATAACCCACGAACAGAGGATCCCAAGCAAATCATTAAAGACATTCAGTCGGGTATGATCTGTCCAGATCATGTTGAGGTTGTCTATGATCGGCAGGCAGCGATTTGTAGGGCGATTGAGGTGGCTAATGATGACGATATTGTACTTGTTTGTGGTCGTGGTGATGAGCAATATCAAATGATTGGTCATGATGCAATGTCGCTTTCAGATCAAAAAATTATTCATCAAGCGCTTGGACTTTCTTGCTAATGTTTCGTTTGAGTGAACTTTCACAATGGTTATCGATGCCTAGTCCAGATCATGACCTTGAATGTAGTGGCATCAGCATTGATTCAAGGACTTGTTCACCAGGAAAACTATTTATAGCAATCAATGGTCAGCGCGTAGATGGTCATGACTATGTGAAAGAAGCACAGGATAAAGGAGCCGTCGCATTATGTGTCAGCCGGCTTGTAAAAAGTGATTTACCTCAGTTCGTGGTACCTAATACAACCAAAGCGCTCATATCATTAGCCAGAGCTTATCGTCAAACCTGGACTAAGCGTGTTATTGGGGTCACTGGTAGTTATGGCAAAACATCAACCAAGCAAATGATTGCAAGTTGCCTAAAGGCTCATACCCCACACGTTTCCTTCTCGCCAGGTAATTGGAATAATTTGTATGGTCTATGTTTATCGATATTACAAGTAGCTCGGGCGGATGATTACGCCGTCCTTGAAATGGGCGCTAATCAGCCAGGTGACATTGCGATACTAAGTGAGATAGCTCGGCCAGATATTGCAGTGGTAACAGGGATTGCTGCAGTGCACACAGAAAAACTAATTTCGATTGAGGGAGTAAAAAAAGAAAAGCTGTCTTTATTTGATGATGTGTCTAAGCATCGCGGTAGGTGTGCAGTGAATGTCATGGATAGCCATATTGCAGAGTGGTTTGATAAAAATACCCCTATAAAAGCAGCCACATATGGAGACAATATTGGCTGTGACGTTTGGTTTGATAAAGTAAGTTGCACGCAAAAAGGTGTGATGTTTGATCTTCATGTGCAAGAAAAAGTAACAAGCGTCAATATGTTGCTAGAGGGGCCTATGGCCATCCACAATGCAGTAGCTGCGGCAGCAGTCTGTAGCATGCTTGGGTTATCGATCGAAACCATTAAGTCAGGCTTAAACCAAATGAAGCCTATGCAAGGCAGGTTTGACCGGGTACTAGGGCCAATTGGTTCATGGATTTATGACGATAGTTATAACGCTAATCCTCATGCTTTAATGGCGGCTATTGATTATTTATGCAGTCAATATAGCCGCGTAGTGGTTGTATTAGGGGATATGTTAGAGTTAGGTAGTGATGCAGAGCAAATTCACTGCGATGTAGGCACTTATCTTAGGAGTAAGAAAATTCATGCGCTATATGTAACTGGATCGCTGGGTTTATCTGTAATCAAAGGATTTGGCGGTGGTAGCTTAATTGACAGTCCTAATGAGATTGCAGCAGCTACTCAGTCAGTGGTTAGACAAGGTGATGCAATTTATATTAAAGGCTCTAGGGCGTCTTGCTTGGAGAGAGTTGTAAAGGCGCTAAGGCAAGGTGTTTGCTGATGCTCTATGAAATTGTTACGTGGCTGCTTGGCATCATGACAAGTTGGCTGGTTATAGATAGCTGCTTGCCATTGGCAACGAAGTGGTTTGGTACACCTGTTCGCGCTTTTTTGCCATCCCATCAAAATAAGCAGGGTATTCCTTGTTGTGGCGGCGTGTTGGTCATCATTTTGATGGTCATTCTTTCACCCCTAGTGATAAGCTGGCATCATCCATTATTGTGGCTCTTAGAGGTTGGTTTGGTAGGCTTTGGTTTGTTGGGGCTGATTGATGATTATTATAAAATAAAAGGGCGTCATGGCATACAAAGCAAAGCCAAATTTATGGCTCAAACTATCCTAGCGCTGTTTGTCTGCTATTTTCTTGCTCAGTGCATGGGCAAAGCTTTTTTTCAGGTATATTTGCCTGGCTATGGTGCCATTGAGATGGGTGGGTGGGCTTACGTTTGGAGTATGTGGGTGATTGTATCAAGCTGTAATGGCATCAATATAAGTGATGGATTAGATGGCTTGGCAACCGGTGTCACCTTGATGGTGCTTGTAGGGTTTTTATGCCTTAATTGGCTGATTAGTGGTTCAGGAGCATTGATTTTAAAAAGTGCTAGTGTCACTCAATACGTCATACTTTTAACGGCGGTGCTGAGTGGTTTTTTGTTACACAATCGATATCCTGCCAAACTGTTTTTAGGCGATTGTGGCTCATTAGCAATTGGTGGTCTGTTGGGTATGCTGGCAATTGTTAGTAAGCAAGAAGTAAGTTTTATTTTTTTTATGATTGTACCGATCATTGAGCTACTTTCAGTTATTGCACAGGTATTTAGTCTAAACGTATTTAAGCGCCGAGTTTTATTGATTTCTCCATTACATCATCATTTTGAGCAAAAAAAGATACCTGAAACTAAGATAGTTTATGCTTTTTATATGATAACAGCGGTTGGTGTATTGCTGGGTCTAGGTATTGCTAATTTATGTCACTAAAAACACTACTTCAGCAAACTGGTTGTACTATTTATGGATTAGGTGTCACTGGACGATCATGCTTAGCTTATCTGCACGATTGCGGCGTGCCAGTAGAAGTATTTGAAGATCAGGTAAATAAAGATCATCAGCGCTGGCTAAACCAGCATTACGCAGATGTTACTTATCATAATGACCAAGCGCAGTTAATAGCTAGCAGCCATGTTATTTTAAGTCCAGGCATTTCAAGTCAGCATCGGTTAGTAAAATTGCTAGAAAAAAACTCGGTCAATTTACACACAGAACTTGATCTATTTGCAAAGGTCAATCAAGTGCCTTGCATGGCTATTACTGGCACTAATGGCAAAAGTACGGTAACCAGTTGGTGCAAGCAGATACTTTGTGACCAGGGTATCAAAGCTTTAGTTGGCGGCAATATCGGACCTGGTTTTTTACCTCTACTCAATCAGCCTGCTAATGCATTTGTGTTAGAGATATCAAGCGCTCAATTAGCCACAAGCAGCATATTTTCAGCTCAGCTTGCTACTGTTTTAAACGCTGGCAATGATCATGTAGATTGGCATGGTAGCTTACACGCGTACCATGATGCTAAACGTCGTTTACTCATTGGGGCTCAGAAAATCGCTATGTCATCAGATTTCCAGCTAGCAGATGATTCAAAAGTAGCTATTTGCTATGGAGAGTTAGCTGATTGTAGCGGTATCAAAAACTTTCACCTTAAAAAGAGCTCCACAAGTGAGTGGATCATGTGTGATAATCAGCGGGTGATCAATTGTACGTTGTTGAATCGCTCAATAAGGGCAGATATCAAAAACTTGCTAGCAACTTGCGCGATGTGCTACGGATGGGGTTTATCGCTTGAGCAGATTGCAAAGTCCTTAATTAAACTTGAGCCACTGGCTCATCGTCGTCAAACAATTCAAACACATGATGGCGTGTTATGGATCAATGACTCAAAGGCGACTAATTTTCATGCAGTAGCCTATGCACTTAACCAGCTAGCTGAAAGTGAAGGCCAAGTATTTTTGATATTGGGTGGGCAACTGAAACCACAAGAGTCTTTTAATTTACTAAAAGATGCTATAGCTGATAGTCAGGCCAAGGTCGCACTATTTGGTAAGCAAGCCGATGTATTTCAAGAGCAGCTTGATCACTGTGGTATCAATTGTCATGATAAGAATCAGTCACTTGAATTATTAATCAATCATTTGCGTGCTCAGTTAACGGCAGGAGATGTTGTCTTGTTTTCACCTGGCGGCAGTAGTTATGATCAGTATGCTAACTTTGAAGAACGTGGCCAGCATTTTCAGCAGCTGGTTTTAGCAGGGGAGTAGCGTGGTACAAACAAATCACCGATTACTATTAATGGTATTAATTTGCATCAGTATACTCGGTATACTGACGATTTCATCAGCATCTTTTCCAGTCGCTAGTCACCAATATGGCCAGCCATATCATTTTCTCATTCGCCAGGTCATTTTTAATGGGATGGGCTTGTTGGCATTTTGGATTTGTCGAAAGATCAAACTTTCTTTTTGGCAACAAATCGCGCCATTGATTCTAGTGGCTGCGATGATGGGGTTAGTATTAGTATTGATTCCTGGTGTAACACATGCGATTAATGGCAGCCGGCGTTGGTTATCGCTAGGGCCAGTTGCCATCCAAGTTTCTGAAGTAGTTAAGTTAGCCATGATCATCTATGTGGCTGATTTTTTATCTCGCAGGCAGCAGACCATTCAGTGCCAGATTTATCCATTTTTAGCCATATTGGTAATTTTAGTCGTTGTGAGTGGCTTGTTGCTATTAGAGCCAGATTTTGGGGCTACGTTGGTAGTAATGGTGATTTGTTTGTCCGGTTTATTTCTAGCTGGTGCCCGTTTACTATACTTTGGCTATATATTTCTGACCGCAGTTACTGCTGCAGTTGTGCTGGCGTTTTCGGCTCCATACCGCTTAAAACGTCTTACCACTTTTCTAAACCCGTGGGCTCATGCATCTGATTCAGGATATCAGTTAACCCACTCGTTGATTGCGTTTGGGCGAGGTGGGTTATTAGGTAGAGGGCTAGGCGGTGGTATCGAAAAATATTTTTATCTACCTGAATCACATACAGATTTTATCTTTTCCGTCTTTGCTGAGGAATTTGGTGGCATTGCCGGTATTGGCTTAATGGTCGTGTATGCGTGGGTTGTATTTCAAATTTTTAATATGGGACAATACGCAAAAGATAGTCGTGATATCTTTGGAATGTTGATTTGCACAGGTGTAGCCACCTGGATTGGGATGCAGGTAGTGGTAAATTTTGGGGTCTGCATGGGGGTTTTGCCAACAAAAGGCTTAACATTGCCATTAATGAGCTACGGTGGCAGTAGCCTGGTTATTTTATGGGCAGCTTTGGGTTTGGTATTTCGAGTTCATGATGAGCATCATCAGTGACTAAGATCAATCATTTGATGCTAGTTGCAGCTGGTACTGGCGGCCATGTATTTCCGGCAATGACCATTGGCAAGCGAGCATCTATTAGTGGCGTTAGAGTCAGTTTTTGCACCACAAAAAGAGGGTCTGATAACTGGTCATTTCCAAAGGCATTTAAAGTTCATCACTTTGGTTTTGCTGCTTTTAGGGGTAAGGGTGTGCTCAGACAGATTGGCTTAATGCTTCAGTTGGCTTGGGTAACGGGCCAATCGATCATTTACGTATTAAGAAATCAGCCAGATGCAGTTTTAGCAATGGGTGGTTATCTTTCAGTGCCAATTGGGCTTGCAGCTTTTATTTGTCGAGTGCCATTATTTATTCACGAGCAAAATGCAGTTGCCGGACTAGCAAATCGTTTATTAGCCCCTTTAGCGGTTCACCGATTTTGTGCATATGACAGCGTATTTAAAAATCCCTACACCAAGGTAGGCAACCCCATTGATGAAAAGATTTTCGCCGTTTCATCTTGGCAGCCACCAGTAAAGTCTCGTAAATTACGTTTATTAGTGCTTGGGGGCTCTCAAGGTGCATCATCAATTAATCAATTGGTGGTTAATACGCTGAAACAGGGCGGGCTAGACTGTATAGATGTTTGGCATCAAACTGGACAACACGACTTTACAAAGATGAAAAAAGCGGTGCCTCATTACCAGCATGGGCATTATCAACTGACACCTTTTATTAAGGATATGGCTCAAGCTTATCAGTGGAGCGATATGATTATCAGCCGAGCAGGTGCTTTGTCGTTAGCTGAAATCATGCATGTTGGACGCTATGCTTTGTTGATTCCCCTGAGTAGCGCGGTCGATAACCATCAATTGAAAAATGCTTTTTCGCTAAAAGGGCAAATATGGGGCGAGATCTGGCAAGAGGCAACATGTTTTCCAGATCGGCTGGCTAAATGGCTTGATCAATTCTCAATAGATTTTTTGTCTAAAGCGAACAGACAAAGTCTTGGATCTTCTAATGCTGACACTTCTGCTGACCTATTAAATCAAATATGCAAAAAAATATCCGAATAAACCTCTGAAAGCATTTTTTGTGCTATATTACATATATTCAAGTATATGAGAGTATTTTATGTCTAAAAATGAAGAAAAGGGTGGTCTTCAGGTCCATGGTACATCACTATTTGCCACTATACTGAGAACTTACGAAAAACTACTTTATTTGCCAACATACTTTAAAAACTTTCAATTTTTTACTTTTTTAAGGCCTGATACGCTCGCTGGATTAAGTTGTTTTGGTGGTGCTGCAATCGTGTCTTTGGCGCTGTCTTTTATGATGCCCTTAAAAGGTAGGATCCCTAAGCACACTTATGTGTTCTACTTATCTGGTTTGTATACCATTTTAAGTTACTTGTTAGTTTATTCATTAAAGCTAACTGCGCCGTGGGTTATGGCAGTCATTTATGGCGGAATTGGTATTACTACGGCAATTTATTTTCAATTTAAACAGTACCGTAATCAAGACAAAGTCTCCACTGGAGAAACTGCATTTTATATAAATAATGCTGTTGATCAGCTTAAAAGTCGGATTCAATTTAAATATCTGATTATTTTTATCTCTATCACTGCATTGGTGTTGCCATTAAGTCTTTTTGTTAGTCCATTTATTGCATCTTTGGTTGGTTATCTTGTTGGATTGAGTATTCATCTATTTCAAGCGCACAAGCTTTACTATGGGGGTGTTGAAAAAATCAAAAAAGGCCTCTCAATCGATACCAAGCCGAAAAATTCATTTAATCAAAACACCCACTATAATCAGTCCCATACTTCGGACAATACAGATGAAAATTTTTTTTCAAAAATATGGGCTCCATATAAAATTTATGTTCCAAAAATGTGGGAATCAATGGCACTTTTTGGCAGTATTTATTATTTATTAAGTAACTTTTTACCAGTTATTGGTTTATCAGTTATGATGCCAAGTCCATTGGCGCTTATCATACTTAGTGCGGCAGTTGTATTAAGTATGATAGGCAGTGAAAGTATGTTAGTGGCACAAGATATAACTGACAAGCATATGGATGAGCGTCAAAGCATTGATATAAAAGGTGAAATTAACCAGCCTTCTGAAAAGTCAGATGAATTAAGCAATGATATGAATGTATTAAAAAATGATGATGTGAAAAAGGGTAGTGACTTACATATGGGGCTGGTTCAGTCACAAGCAGGTAATTCTAAGTCCAGCTTTCCTGAAGAACTTGAAGTGAAGCCTAAAACTATGACAAGTATATCAGAGTTGGGTGAAGGTCAAGAAGATGATAATCCAACAGTAGCCATATCAGGATCGTCTGTGAAAGACACAGGTAGCTCAAAAAATCATCCATAAAAAAGTAGGTGATCTTAGGTTAGTTAGGCCATATTGTATGAAGTAATTTATTTTTAATGATGCATTTAAGAGTTTTTTGCTATAATTAAAAATATAGATGGGTATTTTAATGAAGACTAATACCAATTGAAATAATAAATAACTAGCTGTAAAATAATCTGATTTTTAACAAGAGCAAGGTATGGCATCACCACGTAATTATGCTGATAAATTACAATCAGACGATTTTGATCAATTATTTCGG
>Ga0233438_10003638_pt1 | contig 14109 bp, 12 predicted proteins | sample SI_123_September_FD_182720 | JGI IMG/M metagenome (GOLD analysis project Ga0233438, IMG submission 182720) | Seawater microbial communities from Saanich Inlet, British Columbia, Canada - SI_123_September2016_10_MG | ecosystem: Environmental > Aquatic > Marine > Inlet | place: Canada: British...
GAGCACAATAAGTTGATCAAAAAGGATGATAAGCCCAAAAAAAGTGGGAAAAAGTCTATCGACTTTTACGAAAAGTAAACCATAGGGTACAAAAAACAAAAAACATTGCCAGGGGTGGATTATCCCCACACTTCTCAGCCAGTAGAGCGCATACTACACTGTACTGGACGAGCCTTATTTCTTGTTGTGTTTTGACCATTGACCTTTTCATGGACCCCCTAGACTTTTGAAGACCTGTGACAGCTGTACTTATTTTACCTATCGTCCCAGGAATCTCTGTAGTCTTCATGAATATATCCCCAACGTCTACAGAATCTATGATCTGTTGTTGGATGAGAGGTTCCAGATATGTGAAGTAATTGAAATCTGGATCCAGTTTGAGACATATACCTTCGATCGTGGAGAAGGCTTTTGCGAGGTACACAAAACTACTCGGTACGACGAATGGTTTTTCCATTGCGAGTTGTGTTGAGAGATCATCATTCACGATTCCAGAACCATCTAGAGTCTCTAGGTACCCTAAAATAGTTTCGAAAAATAGTTCAATATCAGAAATATCCGAAGATGTTGGAACGATAACACCCAACTTGACTAGAGTATCTACTATACCAGCAGTATCTCGTGTGATGATAAATCCGAACAGTTTTGTGAATCCGTCTCTCAATTCTTCGGAGAGTGGCACGAGTAGACCAAAGTCATAAAATACAAGTTTCCCTTTGGAGGAAAAGCCTAAGTTACCCGGGTGTGGATCAGCATGGAAAAGACCATTATCCATGGTTTGAATGACATATGCGTTTATAAGAGCTTCACATATCTTCTTCTTGTTCACTTTGGGATCGGTAATTTCTGTCAGTTTGGTCGACGCGACATATTCCATCACAATCATTTCATCGTTTGAATACTTTTTATACACTTTTGGAACCTTTACCCAATCGACATCTTTCATACTTTTTCGAAACTTGATGGCGTTATCAACTTCTTGACTGTAGTCCGCCTCCCCCAAGAGATATTCTATAGACTCGTCCAGAACTCTCCCTGAACTATTTCCAGTGTCAATACCTATGCGCTCGAGGAAGTGTACGATGTCGCGTATGTTATCGGTATCTTCCTTCATGATATCCAGGATTCCTGGGCGTTTTAATTTTACAACAACTTTTTGACCGTTTTGAAGTACGGCCATGTGGACTTGGCCGATACTCGCTGATTTAAATGGTACAGGGTCAAATTCTTTGAAAATATCATAATTTACACTGGTATCGAATTCCACGGGAGGGACGTCATCTTGTAATGATTCCAACTCTTTTGTAAATTCTGGTGGATAGAGATCACCTCTCGTCGAAGCGATTTGACCTAATTTTACAAATGTTGGTCCAAGGTCAAGGAGTTCCTCTTTCGTCCATCGACCAAGTTCTGATTTATTTTGTACAGTGGTATTTTTCCATAGAAACTTACCAGCAAACTTCCATGTTTTCAACCTTCTACTAGGAACTTTGATTGGTACATGTTGAGCAACACATAACATTCTACTTTCTGTAAAGGTTTTTATTTTCTTAACTTATATAAAATGAAGATTTCAAACCTCTTTGGATCAGTCACAAATCCAATTGAGAAATTTCTTCAACCTCCCTCGTTAGTTTTTTCACTCATCGTACTTTACCAAGGTTTATTCTCTGGTAATGCCGTTGTGATCCCACAGCGTTTAAAAGTTCTATTCGGTAATAAGTTCTTTCGTTTGTTCTCTCTGTTTCTAATTACTTTAACATCCTCCAGAGATGTTGAGTATGCGATTTTATCCACTGTGATTTTCGTGTCATTTATTTACGCATTGAAAACTCCCGAGGAGCGTGAGAAGACTGGGCTGATTTAATTTATCCACTACAAGTAGAATGAAGATTCATATTATAGGTGCAGGTCCAAGTGGTATGTCATTAGCTTGGGAATTTCTCAGAGCAGGAAATGATGATATAACAATCTATGATAGAAAACTATCTGCTGGTGGATCGTGGTGGGAACCAGAAATAGAGACAAGAGATCTTCACGCACATAGGATCGTATTCGATCGCGCTTTTATCAATACACAATCACTTTTCAAAGAGATGAATATTTCATGGAATGATATCTTTCAACCCGTGAATAAAAAGAAGTATCTCGATACCGCTTTTAAATCTCTAAGTTTTGGGGATTATAGAACCCTGATTTCACTGTTTACGCGTGTACTCACACAATCAGATAAATACAAGGGAATATCTCTCATGGAAGCAATTGGACCTCTCAGTGAGAAAGGTCGAGCGTACATAGAACACTTACCATTGATAATGGATGGTGTCACATGGGATGTCATGTCCGCCTATGAATTTGTAAAAAATATAGATCATACATCACTTTCGAATATGTATACACAAAGAGTCTCTGGTAAAGTAATGTGTGACGCCATGGAAAAGTGTTTACTAGATAACGGTGTTAACTTTATTTTTGGAACTGAAGTAACTTCTATAGAGTATCGAAGTGATGGGTATTCGGCCAAATTCGACACTGACCAAATTATAAACGATGGCATGTTATTCTTATGTGTAGATAACAGTCCAGCTCTAAAACTCTTGGGTGATAACTGGGGTCCGGATGCAGAGAAAAAGTTACGAGGAAGTACCTACGGTGCCATAAATGTTCTTCTCGATTACGACAAGAAACCAGCGTTGAAAACTGACATAGAAATAGCAACGCAAACCAAATGGAACTTACAACCTAAAGTTCTTTCAGATGGAAAAACAGTCTCATGTGTTATATGTGACTTGACCGAAGAGATTTTGAGTTCTAGTCCCGAAGTCGTAAAAGGAGAAGTTCTTAAGCAACTCGGTTTACCTGAACCAAATGATATACGAATTGGGTGGGGTGCAGAATGGGAAGGTGACAAGTGGACATTTTCCCAATCGTCGGGTGTTCTCAGTCTTCATGGTCAACTCCCATTTTTTGGAAACTGTTCAAAAGTTGCGATGTGTGGTATGATGTCCCCTAGAAATACACCATACTCGAGTATCGAGTCAGCTGTTGAAGTGTCAAGATCTCTGAGTCATCAAATCTTCGGTACTAGAAAGCCACTCAAACCTCTTCTCGTTTCCCACGTTTTGTTGTACACTTTTGTGATACTTATAGTTTTAACGTTAGTTTATTTTAAGAAGAAATGAAATTTCTAGGAAAAGTACATGAACCTATTTATGAGTTCAACGACAAAAAGTATATTCGTTTTATAATTCCATCTAAGTGTTCAGAAATTATAGAGCGAATGCATATAAATAAATGGCGTTTTCTATCAAACCCAAATATTGACAACCCATTGGATGGCAACATCTTGACAGTAAAAGTTCCATTTCGGTACCGAAGAGTCATGTGTAACGTTCAAGGAAAACCTATTCAATCTCTCATCAAAGATGATGAAGTCGAAATTGAAATAGAGTTCAAGGGTGCATGGAATGTTGGTAATTATTCGGGTTTATCTTGGGTACTCTCTTCCTCAATCTTCTCGAGTCCCTGAGTAGGATCTAGGGGTAATTCAATCGTGTTCACACCACCCTTTTTCAGGTTAGAAAAGGTTTGAAGCATTCCTTGGAGACGAAAAACTTCTTGAGTCATTTGTTCGATATTTTCTTGAAGTCGTTTAATATTCTCATCAATGTCGAGAGTGGGCATCGTGTACTTATTTAAAGTTTCGCATCTTTAAATAAGTATGCTCTCCAGAACAGGATACATCGTAAATACGGGTCCAATTCAGGAAATTAAAAAGGAACTTACCGTAAGACCTATAGTAAATGGGGATTATGGATTCCCTCCACCACCTTTCAAAGTTTTCAGACCGGCTAAGAATGGAGTCTGCGTTCCAAGATTCTACGGAACTTCTAAACTTGGAGAACCCAAAGAGGACAAAAGACCAGAACCTACCCGGATCAATACCAAATTTGTCGGACAGCTTAGGGATACTACACACCAAAATGATGCCCTCCGAGCAGCAATTGAAGCAGGGCATGGCGTCCTTTCTTTACCATGTGGGTATGGCAAAACGACGGTATCCTTGGCCATAGCGTGTAAGTTAGGGTACAGGACCATGATTGTCGTACACAAACAATTCTTAGCAGATCAATGGCGAGAAAGGATTCAACAGTTTTGTCCGGGTGCCACGATTGGCGTAGTACAACAAGATAAGAAGGAAGTCAATTGTGACTTTGTCATCGCTATGCTCCAGTCACTATCACTCAAAGAATATTCATTTTCAGATTTTGATAGTGTAGGAACTCTCATAGTAGACGAGGCGCATCATATATGTGCCAAGGTATTTAGTCAGAGTTTGTTTAAAATGTGCCCCAAGCACATCTTTGGACTCTCAGCGACACCCGAACGAAAAGATGGTCTCACTAAAGTGCTTCATTGGTTTATGGGTCCAACATTTTTTGCGGTTGAAAGAAAGAATCAAGAACAAGTTGAAGTGTTTCAAGTTACGTTCGATTCACCGAATTATAGAAACCCTCCACCATCTATGAGAAATGGAAAGATTTCAATGCCAAATATGATTACATATTTAGTTGAAGATCGTCAAAGAAATAAGATGTTGGTGGAGTTGGTGAAAAAGGCTTCAGCGGGGACTCGACAACTTTTAGTTCTCAGTGATCGCCGGTTTCATTGTGAATTCCTTCACCAATGTTTCCCTAAAACTTCAGGACTCTATATGGGTGGTATGAAAGAAGCCGCTCTCCAGGAATCTTCAAAAAAGAAGATCATATTCGCAACATTCAGCCAAGCCCATGAGGGTCTCGATATTCCAACTCTTGATACAGTTATCTTAGCCAGTCCCAAGTCTGATATCACTCAAAGTATTGGAAGAATTATGAGAGAAACAAAGGGAAAGAAGAATGATCCTCATATTTATGACGTACATGACCCTTGGTCGATCTTCACAGCGATGTATTACAAACGGATGAAGGTGTACCGACAAGGTGGATTCAATATCCGTGGAAAGGTTGTAGAAGAAAAGAAGAGTGACTTCCCTCAGGGAAAGTGTCTGTTTTTATAATCTGAACATCTAATAAATGTCGGGTGCATTAATACAATTGGTATCCAAGGGAATACAAGATGTCTACTTGACTAGTGACGATGGACATTCCTTCTTCCGGATGAAGTTTACGAGACATACAAACTTTTCTCAAGCACCCAAATACATTAAACATATTTCAGCCAAAGATACATCTATTAAAATTCCTGTTTTGGGTGATGTCCTCAATGGTCTATGGTTTGAATCGAGTTCTCTGAACTCGAATGCTAATATCGCATCCAATCTATTTTTTAATTCTACACTAGATCTCTTTATAGGCGGTCAAAAAGTTGATTCACAACCATATGATTATTTCGGTGATATATGGCCAAACTACTTAGCTGATACATGGAATAAATCACAAGAACTTAACAATAAAACTTCGACATCTAACTTTACATTCGTTCCACTTCATTTCTTTTTCTGTGATCATAAAGCATTTTTACCTCTCATAGCGTTACAACATCACGAAGTCGAAATACGAATTAATTTTGACGAAGCAAATTTAGCTACTATAACAACCGACGACCAGAACGCTAAAATATACGGAAACTATGTATATTTGGACAAGGAAGAGAGGGAATCTTTGATTAGTCGATCATTGGATTTCGTCATCACACAAGTTCAGAAAATAGAGTTTCCCCTCACGACTACTATTGATAACACATTGGCCAGTAATGAAAATGTGTGTGACATATCTTCATTCAATCATCCAGTTAAATCGTTATTCTTTGGTTTTGGTGCAAACAGTGGTGATTTTGCAAACGATCGTTTCACATTTAAGAATGCGGATTTACAAATAAATGGGATACCTTTAATCGAACAGATGAGTCCCATGTACTTTCATACTATTCAGAATTATTTCAAATCATCCTTTGGAACATCTGAATTTATCGCAGAGAATCAGGTACTAATGTATACCCGTTTCTTCGCCTACCATTTCTGTATGAACGCATCAGACTATAATCCATCTGGATCCTGTAATTTCAGTCGGCTCGATAACGCCAAGTTAACCATCAGAGGCGCAGAAAAGGGATTAAATAGACCAACTAACCAGGGACTGTTTGTGTACGCCGTAAATTACAACGTGTTGAGAATCAAGGACGGTTTGGCAGGAATTTTATTCGGTAGTTAATGTATAGATGGGTAGAACTGTTCGTTTCGATCAGATTTTTGTGTCGAATATGGACGCTGATCCCACAGAGCAGGATATTCTCACCACAGTACGGAGTATTATTACAAGTGAGATTGAAGCGGATGAAATTGTAGTTGATCGTATCGGTATTGCTAACACAGTTCCGACAAAGAGTTTCTCTATCGGTGCAGATCTCTTTATGCAAAGTGGTCAAGAGGTCATTTTGGATGTCTCCAAAACTGTCAAGACTGCACGCATGACCGTAACTGATAAGATTGGTGTTAAAACAGAAAATCCAGTCAATGATTTCCAAGTTGGTGATAACCAAGAATTCTTTATCGGTTTAGATAATCGTGATTTAGTCACTGTAAATGGTAACATTTTTACATCTAATTTATCATTTGCAAACGATCTTGAACTCGTTAATAAATTTAAGGTGAGTAATAGCGATTCAAACGTTCTCGAAGTTACCGGTAATACATTCACAACTAATGTGGATGTGGGAAAATTTCTGACTGTGGGTAACGAACTCGACCCAGCTATAGATTCTAATGTGGCCGTATTTGAAAATGGTAACGTTATTGTCAGGAATGGTGTGCTTCGGATTTTTGGAAACACTGAAATGGTTGGTAACTTATCCATCACAGAAATTCCAGATTATTTGGAAGTAAACAGTCTTGTCATATCAAACGCCGTCATTCAAATGGCTACAGATCCAACGAATACTGGTGCATTCGCAGGAAATGATGGAAATTATGATATGGCCACGTTGATGGTTCAAAAGGCTGGAGATGCTAACGTGTTTTTTGGGTACACACAAAGTGACGATATGATGAAACTGGGTCGCACATTCGGTGGACCTCTCACTCAAAGCTTTACGATTGATCCGGCGACTACGACGAATCTTCAAATTTTTGGTGAATTATACACACAAAATAATGTGGGTATAGTCAACACGTCACCAAATTACAGTCTTTCCATAGGTTCAAATGTATATATAAATGATACTGCAACATCATCTGCGAATGTTTTACATGCCAATGGATACGGATACTTCAAGGGTGTGCGAATAGGAGATGATGGACTCACTGTCGGTAGTCTCATTACACTGGATGCGGATGCGGCGATACCGATGGTGGTGACATCCACTATTCAAGCCCATAGTATTCAAACAACTGGTAACGCACCAACGGGTATAGCCAATACAAATCCAACTGATACATTCTCAATTGGTGATGAATTTTTCGTAAATACAGCTTCCACTGCCGCGAATACATTAACAATCCTAGGTAATACAGTTACAAATCGTCTCATCACACAATCTATTCGTGTTCAGGATTTCATTGAGGTTGAGGGTGATTCGGGAATTACATCTACTGCAAACGTACTCATTCACGCCGACACGGATGATGGTGACACATTATCAAACGCTGTAGTCATTAAATCTGGTCCACTCACTGCAAACATAAGTGCGATCGAGATATATGGTGCCAAAACTTCGGCCAGTAGTCAGAATATCCGTTTCTTTACCAAAAATACTGAAAGAGTACGGTTCGCATCCAATGGGTATGTTGGTATATCCAATACGGAACCCAGTGAACATTTAACTATTGATGGTAATCTCAAAATAAATGGAAGTAACGCGGCCATATTTGGTAATACAGCGACGAACATGAAGATATTCACAAGTCCAGTGACGAAAGAAACTCGAATCGAAAATATCGTTGGGAGTGGTAAAGGTATCAACTTTTTTGCGAGTACGACTGCATCCATGGGTACACCAGCACTGACCGTTTTAGAAACGAGTAATGTTGGTGTGGGTACTTCGGTACCTCAGGGGCGTTTTCACGTGTCCGGTGGTACAGCCTTTATTAATGATCAGGTTGTTAATCGAAACGGTCTGAGTCACCTCGGAACTCCACTGGTAGTTACCAATACTTCCCCAGTTACGAGTGAATCCGATTTCAAAAATGTCATGCAACTCACGCGTGAAGGTGGTACAGATGGACAACATGGTGTTCGGGGTGTTTTCCAAATGGGTAAACACGGGACCGCTTCAGGAACAGCTCGTTCTCAATTGAATCTTTCTTTGGCGGGTGATGATTATAATACCCCGAACCATGTGATGACGTGGCGAAGTAACAAGCGTGTAGGAATTGGTACAACGACACCAGCGTCACATTTAGAAATTATCACGAGTGGAATAGGAAATTCATTAACCAATGGTGTTCTCGTGCATAGTGAAAAGATTAACAATATCGCAGATGACGCAATCGTAGCTATGAGGGCTGATAGTACAAGTTCAAACGCATTTGCTTCGTTTATTCAAGCTGATAGCGGTAACCCCACTGGATATTCCATGGGTGTAACAGGGTCCGATGGTGACTTCAGACTTACCAAAAATCCAAATGTGATTAATGATTCAACGAAGAGTCGGATCTTTATTGACGGTCCTTCTGGTAATATGGGGATTGGTACAGATGTACCCCGAGGTAAATTAGAGGTTAATGGCGATGTTGTCATAGGAAACAGACTATCATTCGGTGGTGTAACTGGCGATGAATACGGTAACGCGTTCATACAAGAACGATATTACGACTCCGCACTCGGTAAGACTGAACTTGTCATATTCAAGGGTAACGATCAAAGTGGTACAGCTGCACCCGATAGGATTCGTTCTGTCGCACCTGAGCATATATTTCAAACGTATAATCCAGCTGCGGCTGGATCCCTGTCCCCGAACGATATCCAATTGGCACTAGCCGACGATGCGAGTAAAGTTTCACGTGCGATGACAATCGTCCGTACAGGTCAGGTTGTCATAGGTGCAATACCTTTAGATGAGAATGGCCAATTAGATATTGGTGGAGATACCAGATTTTTCGTAAACGGAGGTTTGGAGTTTGCGAGTGGTCAAGCGATTAATTTCGGTGGTTTGAATATTTTCACAGCTTCTGGTGCGACGACACAGAACATCTTTGAATCGTTGGGTAATGCGTCGTTGGTGTTTACTCAAAAGGTACAAAACGTGTCGACTGAACATATGAAAATCACAAATACAGGACTTGTGGGGGTTGGAACTAATGCCCCAGATACAAATGTACACATTTACTCAGGGGTCACAACAGACATAGATGTTCTTAAATTACAAAGTCCTGGAACCAATAACAAAATAGGTGTCAGTTTGAATACAAACGATAACTACGGAGGGTATGTGAGGGGTTTCAGTAACACACAACACTCAATACATGGGACTGTCTTAGGTGCGGTCAATAATGGCGTTGAAGTTGATGGTATTCATATAATCGATTCGAGTAATGTGGGAATAGGAACCATGAATCCAAGTGAGCGTTTCACTGTGTATAACAGTAAGGCTCGACTAGAACACTCTTCTGCGGATGCGATGTTGGAGTTCAAAACACCCGGTGGGGTTTCTAATATCTATGGTGATGTGACGGGTAATGTTGTTATTGACCCGGTTCTAAATCTCGTGGTGAGAAGCAATGTCGAGGTCTTTGGTGATCTCGAAATTGATGGTAAAATTGATCTTGGTAACCAAGTAGCCATTGGTTTAGCGGGTGAGGATGCGAATACATCCATTCACGTCAATGGTGGTATCATCACAAACTCCGATCAAGTTGCCTGTAAGAGGTACTCTAATACCTTCCCAATCGCAACGGGTAGTGGTCAAGATGTGCAACTAAACTTTGGCCCCGAAACATTCTACGCTAAGATTATCGCTCAATTGAGAGAGACGACGAGTGGTTCAGGCTCAGTCGACAACGTAAGTACCATGATACTTGAAGTACAAGGAGGTACGCACGATGGAACAACACCATCACTCCCAATTGCCATAGGAACTAAAAATATGTTCAGTGGTCTTAACCTGTATCCATGGAGTCCCACTGTGGTAACGGGGAAACGCTCGGTACAGATTGTACCAATAATTAAGGATACTGGTAAAAACTACGCATATGACATTTTCGTGGAATTAGTTTCTGGGGTTGGTGGATCTCTAAAAACGATTACACATAAAGGTTTCACTACACAAGACCTGGACAGTGGTGCAGGTGGTAATATAAACTTGGGTGGTTCAGGTTTCGAGTACACATATTAAATTTACTACAAGGGAAAACCCTGCGGTAGATAAAAAGTAATTATGCCCTGATGGAATCAGAGACGGCTAGAGCAATCACGCCGACAATGAAAGCCATGACGACATAATTGAGTTCAGTTTCTTCGCGGCCAATCGTTGGTTTATCTTCCTCGACTTCGAGTTCCACGACTGGCTTTTGCTGTTTGACTGGAGGATTCAATTCCTCCAGTGGACAGTATGCTATCATTTATATATATTTAGAGATTAATTTCAGTCTTCTTCTTTCGTCTCGTCTTTTTGGGTTTAGAAGAGTTGACATTTACCTGTCGAACCTCACCACCCGTCGAGTCACCAGAAACGGAGATGATATCGGAAACATCATCGTCATCCTCTTCTTGAATGGTACCCGCCATTCCCAGATTGGTGTTCATGGGAGGTGGAGGTGGCATAGAAATCCCACCCATGAGGCTGGAAATATCAAGGCCGGGACCCTTCATCTCGTATTGGCCAGTGCCACCGACGGGTGCATCGACTGCTGGGCCGTCAGTGTTCCGTGTGGTGTTCTGAACAGCGCTCATCATACTCTTGATGAGATCAGGGTTTTGCTTCATGACATCGTTCATATTGGGCATCACCGATTTGAACATACTATTGGTAAGATGGAACATCATAGCAGAGCCACCGAGCATCATAATCAGCTTGACCTCTGGAGCGATATTCACCTTGGATCGGTACTTCACATAGAGTTCTTCAAAGACACCATCATAGTCATCAACATTCTCCATAACAGACTCAGACCAACCCTCTAACTGAATCTCAAAGGGGTTGTACCGCTTGTTAAGGAACTCCAGGCCAGTCACACACGCTACGAGCATTCGCCTAGAAAATCGGACAGACTGTTCGACATCTATACTGTACGTAATCCTCTTCACTTCAGAACGAAGTTCATCAACATTTGAATATGCATTCAGGCGCTTATTCACAGCAAAACCCTTCTTCTCTAACCGACCAAGTTTATTAATCAAATCAGCCTTCTCTTCATCAATAGATCCATAACCTTTTGAAGGTTGCTCATCCTGCTGACCAGAACCCATGTTCATGTCATCATCAAAAAAGGTTGGTTCATCCTCACCATAGTCAATCTCCTCGTCATCACCCGGTGGGGGAGGAGCATTCTGCTTATTAGGATTCGCGAAAGCATCCATCGCTTCTTGATGCATCTGGGGTGCGGGTCTGGACATATGGTTCGTGGGTCGTGGAACACGCTGAGGACGGGGAGCCGATATTTCAATCTCATCCATCAGGGCCTGTTCATCTGCATCTAGTTTCATCACATTTGGGGATCCTCGATCGATTACAATTTCTTCGTCCATCTACTCTCTATATGGAAACTAAAAAAATACCTTTAACGCAGTTTAGAAAAAATATATTGGTCTATTATAAATGTTTAAGCTTAACCAGCAGAACCGCAACGCTCTCATGTCCATCGCCATTTTATTGGTGATCATTTTTGCCCTGAGTGCCAACAAGAATATCAGCAACTACCAGCCCATGCCTATTATTATCAAGACTGTGAATGAAAAGTCCATGTTTGATCTCGAGAACAAGATCGAATGTGCCCCTGGTCAAGGTAAGGAAGGAAGCGCTTACACTACAGGTCTCACACCCGGTGGTGTTTGCGGTGCTCAACAGCTTGTCGGTGAACATGCTGGGTATGCCATCGAAGATGGAATTGGTGGATCTTTAATCTAAGCTAACTATAAATGGCGACCCCAGATCTCAACTATGAATATCACACCATCACGATCGATTCGATTGGTCAAAGTAGTGCAAACACCTTCACTTGTTATCTTCAACAACCACTGAAAAATGTTGTTCAGGCTAAATTATTGGGTGCTCGTATTCGAACAACTACTGCTACAGAACATTGTTATGTCTCGATAGATGAACTCGATTCTATCTTTTCTGATCGTGCATCCAATGTACTCACTGGTCAGGCTTCTATGAGCGTTCTTAGAGGTTCTTTTGCTAGTATCGTATCCGATTCTTCTACTGTAGTCAAGTTTAAAGATGAGTATCCGATTTTCACTCAGTACATAGACCCCATTCGCCGTTTAGATCGATTCACTGTTACAATTCGTAATCAGGATGGTAACACAATCGCTCGTTCGACCGCCTCGGATAAAAATGTTTTAGTCCTCCGATTCATGTGTAGGAAAAGTAATATGTAATTTTCTCTTTATAAAGTAAACGATGTCCGCTGGTATCACTCAACTTATTGCCGTTGGTGCCCAGGATGAATTTATCATGGGTAAACCTGAGATATCGTTTTTTAGTTCAGTCTTTAAACGACACTCCAATTTTTCACAATCCATCGAAAAACAAACGATCCATGGAAGTGTGAAAAGTAATTCTATGTCAAGTGTCCAGTTCGAAAGAACTGGTGATCTTCTCAGTTATGTCTATCTGACGATGGATGACAACACACAAGCTCTCGATTCGCAAAGGTGGGATAACATCATCGAGAAAGTGGAGCTTCTGATAGGGGGATCTGTGATTGATACACAAGACTCTGTATTTACCGAAAATATCGCCGTGGATACATTCGCACAAAACGTATCTAGAAGTGCCCAAGGTACACACCCGGGTATCTCCGCTAGGTCATTTTTTTACCCTCTCCGCTTTTTTTTCTGTGAAACGCCACAATCAGCCCTCCCATTGGTAGCCCTTAATTATCATAATATAGAGCTCCGCATTTATTGGGGACCAGATGTCACTAACAAAAATATAGAAGTGTTTGCGAATTACATCTATTTGGATAACGAAGAGCGTGGAAACATAGCTTCTCGTAAACATGATATGTTAATAACACAAGTTCAAAAGAACATTGGTTCTGGGACAACTCTCCAAGAACTCACATTTAATCACCCTGTGAAGTATTTAGCATCTTCTAATACAACAACGAATAGTGCTCTTACTTCACCTACGAATAGGGTAAAACTCAGTATTAATGGTATGGATGTTGGAAATTATAGATGGGGTAAACCACATTTCATTGATGTGACACATTACTACCACACTAATTTTGTGGCCTCCCCTGATTTTTTCTTGTATCCGTTTTGCCTTTCTACGAGTTCCCATCAGCCCACTGGTACACTGAATTTTAGTCGATTAAGTTCAGCCAAAATCACGAGTGAGACCATGAACATCACTGACCCTATATATGCCGTAAATTACAACATATTACGCATTGAGAATGGTATGGCGGGACTTCTTTACGCAAATTAAAATACCATTCTATATTAAATGGTCAAGAATTTGCCGACCGTGGAACGTTCCACGAAAATTAGATTCGGTAAAAATTGTACCAATGACCAGGCAGAAAACACGATTGTGTTTAATGCGAGTGAAGCGGAAATTGATACACCTTTTACGGATTCTGTATACATAACACCTCTACGTTTACGTACGGATCTATCGGATAGAAATATTAGTGTACTGGCGTACAATCAAGTGACGAAGGAAATGATGGACTCTGGTGCAGTTGCGGAAGATATTCTTAATTTTACACTCGAAGCGGCCGTGATTAACGGGAATGTTACATCAAATATAGTTTCTTTTAATAATGCAGTCACCTCCGCCACAACACTTTCGAATGTTGGCATCTCTAATAGTTCACCCACGGATACACTTTCTGTTGGTTCCAAAGTATTTGTAAATCAAACCGCATCTAATACAGTGCGAATTTTAGGAAGTACGTATATCCAAAATAATTTAGTAGTCGATGGAGATGCGACATTT
>Ga0233438_10003640_pt1 | contig 14107 bp, 18 predicted proteins | sample SI_123_September_FD_182720 | JGI IMG/M metagenome (GOLD analysis project Ga0233438, IMG submission 182720) | Seawater microbial communities from Saanich Inlet, British Columbia, Canada - SI_123_September2016_10_MG | ecosystem: Environmental > Aquatic > Marine > Inlet | place: Canada: British...
CCTGCCGTTCCGACTACCAGAAGAATTGCGCGAGCGTGCCGCCGGGCGGCGCGGCGTCGTTGCAGTGTCTGCAGAAGAGCATGTCGAAGCTCTCGCCGAGTTGCCAGAAGGCGGTCACTGCGGCTGGCGGCGGCGGAGCAGCGCCAGCTGCTGGAAGCACTCCGGCTGCGACGGCTGCTCCCGCGGGCGCAGCAGCCACCGCACCGGCGCCGGCGCTGATGTTACGGCCCATGCGTCCTCGTGAAGAGCTTTTCGTTTTGAGATCGGCATGCGGCGGGGATGTCCGCACGCTTTGTGGCGGTGTTGCGCCTGGCGGCGGCCGTATCGTGCAATGCCTGGCCGTGCGAGCGGCTGACCTTTCGCCTGCCTGCAAGGACGTTCTCGCTCAGTTCGCTGCGCAGTAATTGCTTCCTTGGAGGTTCCGCTACGCTTGAAGTGCAGGCTGCTATTCACCGCGAAAAGCCAGAATCAGCTGGACCAGTCGGACGCTTAAGGCAAAGTAACAAACGGACATAACAATCTGATACGCGAAATGCCAACTCAGCTTTGTAAGCTTGTAGAATCCGTCCAGGAAATTGAGAAAGAGAAGGATCACGCCAAAAAGCTCGACCCCGCGCCCAACCAGGCTGTGACGCAAATAGCCGAACAGAAGTATTGCCGGGTCGGTACTGGAGACATGTGCGCCTGCTGATATGATCAATGTCGCGACGATCATCTTTTCGACATGACCAAACATCTCCTTTGAGAGTTGTTCGACATGCTCAGCGTAGAACGTGAGCCATTTGTTTCGGATATCCTGCATGGTCTCTCTCCACGAAAGGCCGGTATCGTGAGCGTAATGCTCGGCACCTTACGGAGCTTGAGTACAACGGCTGCGCAACAAAGAAGCAAGAACCTCGCTAAACCGAAGTGATCTGCTAACAACCGGAAAGGAGGCATACATGACGCGCACCGTCTTGATTGTTGCTCTTCTCGGCTTGTCGGGTTCTGCATATGCACAGGACCTGACGGCCGAGCAGCGCAGCGCATGCATGGGGGACTATGAGAAATTCTGCAAAGGCGTTGCGCCAGGAGGCGGGCGGGTCATAGCCTGCCTGTCCAAGTCCAGCGACAAACTGACCGCTGAATGCAAGAAGGTGTTGACTGCTGCGGAGAAGAAGTAACCGACGATGCTTTCGGATCTGTCCGAGAGATGCGCCAAGATCAACCAGAACATTTTTGGGAGTGAATCATGCGCTCATTCTTTCTCATAATCGTCGCTGTTTTAGCTTTCGGCGGAACGATGACTATCGAAACCACCGATGCCAACGCGGTCGTGTGTGCTCGCGGTGTCTATCGTGCCGGCTGCGCCGGGACTCGCGGAGCGGCCGTCGTCCGCCGTCCAGCGGTGGTTTGCCGCACCGTGTGGGTTAACGGCGCGCGTGTCCGCCGTTGCACATAATCGGACTGTGATATTTAGGCTTCTTCGTACATTGCGGACATGAGGTGCGGCCAGCATTTCCTGGAGTGCAGGCACGCGAATCCGTGTGTTTGTTCTTGACGCGACTGTTGCTATCTTGCTGCGTACCGGATCGGGTAACATCATCCGCTTCAAACGCGCGAACCGCTGGTCGCGCCGATTAACAGGGCATTCTGAGCATGGCTTCAAAACTGACGCTGAAAGATTCCAAACTGTTGCGCGATGCCTGCTTCATCGGCGGCGAATGGGTAGCATCCGATAACGGCGGGACGATCAAGGTCGACAATCCGGCGACCGGCGAGATCGTCGGCAGCGTGCCGAACATGGGGGCTGCCGAGACGAAGCGTGCCATCGAGTTCGCCAATGCCGCGCTGCCGGCCTGGCGAGCGAAGACGGCGAAGGAACGCTCGGCGATCCTGCGCAAGTGGTTCGACCTGATGATGGCCAACCAGGATGACCTTGCGGCGATCATGACTGCCGAGCAGGGCAAGCCCTTGGCGGAAAGCAAGGGCGAGATCGCCTACGCGGGAAGTTTCCTTGAATGGTTCGCCGAGGAAGGCAAGCGCATCTATGGCGACACCATTCCCCCATTTTCCGCAGACCGCCGTATCGTGGTGCTGAAGCAGCCGATCGGGGTTTGCGCTGCAATCACGCCGTGGAATTTCCCTGCTGCAATGATCACGCGCAAGGTGGGACCGGCACTCGCCGCAGGCTGCACGATGGTGGTGAAACCGGCCAGCCAGACGCCGTTGTCGGCATTGGCACTGGCGGTGCTGGCGGAACGTGCAGGTGTGCCGAAAGGCGTGTTTTCGGTGGTGGCCGGATCGGCCTCGGCGATCGGCGGCGAGATGACGTCGAATCCGATCGTGCGCAAGGTGACTTTCACCGGCTCAACCGAGATCGGCAAGAAGTTGATGGAGCAGAGCGCTTCGACCGTGAAGCGGACATCGATGGAGCTGGGCGGCAATGCGCCGTTTATCGTGTTCGACGACGCCGACATCGATGCTGCGGTGAAGGGTGCGATGGCGTCGAAGTACCGCAACGCGGGCCAAACCTGCGTCTGCGTCAATCGTATTCTCGCGCAGGACAAGATTTACGACGCGTTCGTCGAGAAGTTGTTGCAGGCGGTCCGCGGGCTGAAGGTTGGCGACGGCTTTGGCGAGGGCGTTACCATCGGCCCGTTGATCAACATGGCCGCAGTGGAGAAAGTCGAGGAGCACGTCTCCGATGCCACCGCCAAGGGCGCCAAGGTCGCGGTGGGTGGCAAGCGACACGCGCTCGGCCGCACATTCTATGAGCCGACAGTGCTGACCGGCACGACGCCGGACATGCTGATTTTTCGCGAAGAGACGTTTGGTCCGGTTGCGCCGGTCTTCCGGTTCAAGACAGAGGATGAAGCCATACGTTTGGCCAACGACACCGAATTCGGGCTGGCGGCCTATTTCTATGGTCGCGACATCGGCCGGGTGTGGCGCGTCGCCGAGGCGCTTGAATACGGCATGGTCGGAATCAACGAAGGCATCATCTCGACCGAGGTTGCGCCGTTCGGCGGCGTCAAGGAAAGCGGCAACGGCCGCGAGGGCTCCAAGTACGGCATCGAGGACTATCTCGAGATCAAGTACCTCTGCATGGGCGGGATCTAGGCGAGTCGGCGTTTTGCAAGAGGAGCGCCAAGATTCTTTTCGTGCGATAAGGCTGTTTCGATGCGTTGATTCTTGTCCCGTCGACCACATCAGCAGATTTGTCATTGCGGAGAAGCCCTCCGCAGTGACCAAGCCGATGAGAAGTCAATGACAGTTTACAGCGGTCCGGTTTTCGATATGGCGGCGAACCAGTTCGGCGTCATTGCGGACTATCTCGCGATTCCTGCGGATGAGCGTGACAGACTGCTGTTGCCGAAGCGTGCGGTGGTCGTTTCCTGTCCCATTCATCGTGATGACGGATCGACAGCGGTCTTCGAAGGTTACCGCGTCCAGCATCATCTGACGCTCGGCCCCACCAAGGGCGGAACGCGCTTCGCTGCGAGTGTCGATCTCGGCGAGATCGCTGCCCTGGCAATCTGGATGAGCTGGAAGTGCGCGCTCGTAGGGTTGCCTTACGGGGGCGCCAAGGGTGGCATCGGCGTCGATCCTTCAAGCCTGTCCGCACACGAACTGGAATCGCTGTCTCGCCGCTACATGCAGGAGATGATTCCATTTGTCGGGCCTCATATCGATGTGATGGCGCCGGACATGGGGACCAACGAGCAGGTGATGGCTTGGTTCATGGATACGTATTCGATGTATCAGGGCCGTACCGTCACGGAAATTGTGACGGGGAAACCAGTCAGCGCCGGCGGAACACTGGGGCGACGGGAGGCGACAGGGCGCGGCGTCGCTCACCTTGCCAAACGCGTGATGACCGAGCGCTCAATCGGTCTGAACACTGCAACAGCCGTGATTCAGGGCTTCGGCAACGTCGGGTCGATCGCCGCGGCGGAACTGCAGGCAATGGGCGTGACCATTGTTGCAGTCAGCGATCACACCTGTGCGCTGCATCGCCCGGCGGGCCTGAATGTAGCCGACCTGATGAGCCACGTCGCAAAGCACGGCAGTCTTCTTGGCTATTCACAAGAACTGAAATGCGATCCGGTCGCCATGCTGACGCTACCTTGCGATGTTCTGGTGCCGGCCGCCACCGAACGTGTCATCGACGCGAGCATTGCCGGAAAACTGCAATGCAGAATCCTCGCCGAGGGCGCGAATGGCCCCACAACGCCGGATGCAGACCTTGTTCTGGAGAAGCGCCAGGATGAGATCTTCCTGATTCCCGACATTTTATGCAACGCCGGCGGCGTTGTGGTCAGCTACTTCGAATGGGTGCAGGATCTGCAGCAGCTGTTCTGGGAAGAGGAGGAGGTGACGCGACGCGAGTACCAGATACTCAATCGCGCGTTCGATCAAATGGCGGCGCGGGCAAAGCGCGACAAGATTTTCAACCGAACCGCTGCCATGGCGATTGGTGTCGAGCGCGTGCGCGCCGGGAAAATGACTCGGGGACTGTTTCCCTGACAGGGCACACAGTCGCAGGACTCAGCGGTTGTGCTGTTGTTCCCGGCGAACACCGCCCGCTGTTTCTTCGCGTTTCACCTCCGGGAACAGCCACATGGCGAACACCATCACAAACCCGAGAAATGCGACGAGATACTGGATGCGATCGTGACCGAGCGCGTGCTGCATGTAGAACGTTATGGCCGCAACGAGAGCGACCACAAAAGACAGAACTAGTTTTATCTTCACGGGCATTGATTACTCCATTGGCGTTATCGACGGGATGTCACGACAGGATCGCCAGCGCTGAACCGGCGATCTTGGTCAGGGCGGCGAGCGCCAGCACCTGCACGCTGATCAATAAGGATAACTCGACCGTTGTACTGCGTAGCGGCCACCGCCATTCCTCGAACAGCGCCGGCGCAAACAGGAAGATGAGGCCGCTAACGACGATTAGCGTGGTCCATCGCAGTTCAAGATATCCATAGAGCCCGGTCCCGCCGAGCAGAATAATCAGCAGCGCCGCGTTGCCGATGACAAGGAGCGTAACGAACGGAGACTTTGCCGTATCGGGCCGGGCATGGAGAGGGAACAGGCCAGCTATAATGAGGAATGCGATTCCGCAGACGGTCGCAAACCCCGCAAACCAGATCAGCGCTAGCCAGTTCGGTTCAATCGCGCTCATACCCATCTCCGTTCAGTTTCGGCTGCAGCTATTCGGCAGGCGTTGCGAACCCCGTGCCTTGAGCTGCTACTTCCGGCTTTGGCGTCCGCGAAGTCTTGCGCATATTTTTGCGGATGTAACGGGTGTCGTAGCCATTGAAGAGGTGGCCGATCAGCCCGCGGTCGAGATCTGAGGTGCCGAACAGCCAGTCCATGACGGGGAAGGTCAGATTCATGTTTCGCTCCATCATGATCGACTGGTTGTGATGGGCCGTATGATGACGCCGGATGGTATTGACGAAGGGCATGTTGCGCACAAACCAGTTCTCATCGACGTGACAGCAGAAGTGCATGAACTCGTAGATGAGGTACATTGATGTCGTGGTGCAGATCAGCAGCCAGCCGACATTCGGCGATATGAGCCAGCCCAGCACCAGTGCGGGCGGGATCGACATCAATGTAAATGTAACAAGAGCGTAAGGGGGGAAAAACGTGACGCGCCAGTCATTGTGATCGGCGAAGCGCATCTCTTCCTCGGTGAAGAACTGGTGATGCATCAGCGTGTGCCGGTTGTAGATCGCGCGAAATGCCTTGATCTGCGACGGACGATGCATGACGAAGCGGTGAATCCACCACTCGAAGAAGTTCGCCGCCAGGAATGTCACGGGAACGATCAGGAATTCCCACCAGCGGGCGTGGCTGATGTTGGCAACATAGACCGAGAGGGCGGTGAACCCGATCACGTAAATGACGAAGGCGTGCAGCCACCCGTTATACCAGCCCGCAATACGGTCTCTGTAGGTCGCCCGGTATTTTCGCTGCCGGTCCGTCATTGGGCTGGAGGTCAATTCCATGGCGCCTTCTCCTTGTTTCCGGGGCGGTCGAAGCCAAATTCGGCCATTTGTCATCTGACATATCACCAATCTATTAGTTGCGCAATCATCTGCTGCAAGATGACGCTGCCTGCAAAAATCGCTTGCTGAAATGTTTCTGATATATTTATGGTATGGCAAGAGCGCACGGCAGATGCGCTGGTAGATCATGGGAGGACATCAGATGAAGCTCACCCGCCGCGCGTTTTCCAAGTTAGCCGGTACAGGCGCTGCCGTTGTTGCTGCGCCGCAACTGTTTGCCCCAGCCATTGCTCAAGACAAGCCCCTCAAAATCGGCATCATTGCCCCGCGCTCCGGCGTCGCCGGAACCGCCGGTGAATGTGGCATCCGCGCCGTGCAATGGGCAGCGGAGCGCATGAACAAGGAAGGTGGCATCGCCGGACGAAAGTTCGAACTGGTCATTGAAGAGGAAACGAACCCCAAGGACACCATCGAGCGGTTCCGGCGCCTGGTGCTGCAGGAGAAGGTTGAGAGCGTTCATGGTCTGATATCGACCGGCGTCAGTCTGGGAGTCGCTCCCGTTGCTGAGGAAGAGCAGTCGCTCCTCGTTATGTGGGACGGCACCACGCAGGACGGCGTCAAGGAGGTGATGCCAAAATCCCGTTACGTCTTCCGCTCGACCGACAACGAGTGTGAGGCTGTCATGGCGTCGTTGCTGGCGGTGAAGCATTTCAAGGGCAAGTTCAAGCGTGTTGCCGGTATCAACCCGGACTATTCCTACGGCCGAAACAACTGGGAAGCCTTCCGCCAAATCCTTGCGCGTTACGGTGTCGAGGCCGAGTTCGTTGCCGAGCAATGGCCGAAGGTCGGCACACTCGATCTGACGTCGCATATCGCTGCCCTTAAGGCGGCCAAGCCCGATTTGATTTTCTCGTCAATGCTGTTCGCCGATCTGCCGGTGTTCATGAAGCAGGGCGCAGCTGCTGGTCTGTTTGAAGGCGTGAAGGTCGTGCTGCCTGCGGCAGGTTGGCAGCTCAATCAGCTCAAGAAGGAATTCATGCCGGAAGGCGTGATCTTCGGACACAACACGCTCTACTTCGATCATCCGCAAGCATCGCCGCTGCAGAAGGCGTTCGTTCAGGACTATATGGACAAGTACAAGGAGGCTCCGCATTGGGAAGCGGATCGCGCCTATTTCGCGCTTGCAAGTTACAAGGCCGGCGTTGAAGCGGCGCAGAAGGCCGCCAAAAAATGGCCGACACCGGATATGGTCGCTGAAGCGATGCTTGGCATCGAAGTCGAAAGCCTCGGCGGCAAGGGCCGGTTCCGCAAGGACAAGATCGCGGAGCAGGTATTCTATCAGGGGCCATCGACCAATAAGAACAAGTATGACTTCCCGACGCTGGCGTCGATCGATACGTTCCAGGCAGATCAGTTGCAGAAGCCGCCCGGGGCGGACTTCTGGGAATGGATCAAGACCGCAAAACTGCCGGTCTAAGCGATGACATCACTCGTCGATATCGTCCTCGGCGGGACATTCCATGCCGCCATCTTGTTCCTGGTGGCGGCTGGGCTTCAGCTCGTGTTCGGCGTGCAGCAGATCGTCAATCTCGCGTGCGGTTCCTTCTATGCATTGGGAGCCTATTTCGGGATCACAGCGGTTGCTGTCGCCATGAAATTCGGGCTCCCGCCGATGATGTTTTTTCCGGTCCTGATTCTGGCAGGGCTCGCTATTGGCCTTGTCGGCCTTCCGATCGAACGCGTCCTGCGTACGGTGTATCGCCGGGATGAGAGCTACCAGCTGCTGCTCACATTCGGCCTGCTGCTGATGTTCCAGGACGTCTTCCGCTTCACCTGGGGCGCGACACCGCGGACCATGGACAATGCCTATATGGCCTATGGTACGGCGCATGTGATGGGCGTGCAGGTGCCAACCTACAATCTGCTGGTGATCGCGGCGAGCATCGGCATTGCGGTCGCGCTCGGCTTGTTCCTCCAGCGCACGAAGACCGGCCGTATCGTGCGGGCGACGGCTGAGAATCGCGACATGGCGGAAGGCCTTGGCGTCAATGCGTCGAAGATTTTTGCGCTTGTCTTCACAGTGGGCTGCATGCTGGGCACGGTTGGCGGCGCATTGGTAGTGCCGTCGAGTGCGGCCTCGCTCGATATGGCGGTTGAACTGGTGGTGGAAGCCTTCGCCGTCGTCGTTATCGGTGGCCTAGGCAGCATGCGCGGCGCGCTTGTCGGTGCGCTGATTGTCGGTTTGATGCGGGCTGCATCGATTTCGATCATGCCGGAAATGGAATTGCTGTCGGTTTATCTGGTCGTCGTCGCGGCGCTCATTCTCAGGCCCGCAGGGCTGTTCGGCAAGGTGACGGCATGAGTGAACAATCTCTCGACATATCGCTGACCGCGCCGAGACGGCGCTCATTGCCGCACATCAAGGGACTCTGGATCTTTCTCGGCTTGACTGCGCTGATGGGTCTGATGCCACTGGTGGCATCACCATATGCACTTCTGCTGCTGGTGCCATTCTTTGCCTATGCCATTGCGCTGTTCGGTTTCAACCTGCTGTTTGGGACGACCGGATTGCTATCGTTCGGGCACGCTCTCTTTCTTGGTGTGGGGGCCTATACCGCTTCGACGCTGACATCCAAATTCGGAGTGCTGAGTTTCGAGTTGATTGTTCTCACCAGTGCGGTTGTTTCAGCGCTGGTTGCGCTTGTCATCGGCATGCTCTGCGTGCGTTACACCCGAATTTTCTTCGGCATGCTGACGCTTGCATTCGGCATGCTGTTCCATTCCTTCCTGTTCAAATTCTACAGCATCACCGGCGGCGATCAGGGCATGCGCGTGCTGCGCCCGCTGCTGTTCGGCATGGAATGGAGCGGCGGAAAGACGGCATTTCTGACGGGGCCTTTTTACTACTACGTGCTCGGGCTGCTAGCCGTCTTGGGAATGATCATGTGGCGCATTACCCAATCGCCATTCGGGCTGCATCTGAAGGCGATCCGCGAAAACGCCGGCAAAGCCGCTTACGTTGGAGTGCAGATCTTTCGCATGCGCCTGGCGGCATTCGTGATCTCTGCAATTTATGGCGGTATTGGCGGGACCATCCTTGCGATTACAACGGGCCTCGCCGATCCCGAACTCGCTTACTGGACCCATTCGGGCAACCTGGTGTTCATGGCTGTTCTTGGTGGAAGCGGGACCTTTGTCGGTCCGGCCGTCGGGGCACTGGCATTTGTGCTGCTACAGGACTTTGTGATGGCCATCACCCAATACTGGCGCTTTGTGATGGGCGGTGTGCTGGTGCTGCTCGTAATCTTCCTGCCGCAAGGTCTGGCGGGTGCCATCGAGATGCTCGCCTCCCGCAAGGCAGGAGACAGGTGATGCTCCAAGGTGGCGAAAATCCGACCGTCAGTGAACGGTTATTCGAAACGATCGGCGTCTCCAAACACTACGGGGCATATAGAGCGCTGCAGGACGTGTCATTTCACGTCGACGATGGTGAATTCGTCTCGATCGTCGGACCTAATGGTGCCGGAAAAACAACGCTCGTGAATGTCGTCACAGGTCTTTTGCGACCGACTATAGGCGAGGTCCGTTTTCTCGGCCAGGACATTGCAGGTGTCGGTCCTGTCGAACTGGCCCGGCGTGGTATGTCCCGTGCATTCCAGCTTGTGAACATATTTCCGGCGTTGACGGTGAGAGAAACCCTGGCGGTTGCTGTCGCTTCGCGATTGCAGCGGATCTCCAATCCGTTTCGTTCGCTGTCGAAAGATCGCGAGCTCCAAGCGGATGTGGCGCGTGTGGCGGATGTTCTTGGTCTCCGTGGCAAGCTGGACACCGTGGCATCGACGCTGTCGCAGGGCGAAAAGAAGCTGCTGGATATTGCCAGCGCTTTTGCACTCAATCCTAAGGTCATTCTGCTCGACGAACCAACCAGCGGCGTTTCTACCGGGGACAAGCATTCAATCATGGAAGTTCTCGTGACCGCGGCTAAGGCGGCAGGTGTGCGAGCCATCGTTCAGGTCGAGCACGATATGGATCTCGTTGCGCGTTATTCGCACCGGATTGTCGCGCTGCAGGAGGGCAGGGTTCTGGCCGATATGCCACCCGATCAGTTCTTTGCCGATCCAGCAATGATCTCAGCGGTTGTGGGAACGCGTCCGCCGACTTTAAAGAGGGCGTCCTGATGCTCAAGCTCTCCAACGTGAAAGTGGATATTCAGGGCAGCCGCATTCTGAACGGCATCAGCCTGTCGGTCGCAGCAGGGGAACTTGTGTGCCTTGTCGGTCGCAATGGAGCCGGTAAAACCACGACGTTTCGCAGCATCATGGGCTATCGCCGCCCGTTGTCCGGCGAAATCAGTTTTGACGGCTCTGACCTGACAAAGCTGCCGACGTGGAAGATTGCGCAGAGTGGCATCGGCTTTTCGCCGGAGGCATCCGAAGTCTATGCCGATCTGACGGTCGCAGAGAACATCGAACTCTCGACCTGGACGCGGCCGACGGGCCGCCCCGCGCATGAGCGCATTGAAGAAGCCTATGCGGTGTTCCCGAAGTTACGGCAGTATCTTGCGCGAGGCGGGGCGCAATTGTCCGGCGGCGAACGCAAGATGGTGTCGATCGCCCGTGCGCTAACACTCGATCCCAAACTGCTGCTGCTGGATGAGCCGTTCGAAGGATTGTCGCCGGCCATTATCCCGCTGATTGCCGAAGGCGTGGCCTCGATCCGTGCCATGGGCAAGGGCGTGTTGATGGCAGAATCGAATGTTCATCACATTCCCGAATATGTCGACCGCATTTACGTGCTGGAGCGTGGCGAACTGATGTTTTCCGGAACCCTGGCCGAGGCGCATCGTGATCGCGATGTGATGCGTGTGATCGCTGGCGAGATAGAAGCGGCGCACTAGCCGAATGCCAGTCCGAGATATGAATGAGGAGGGAATGAGATGAAGCGCTATGTGGGTGACAGGACAATCGACGGCGTGAAGGTGACTGTCGATGGCGCGCCGCTGAATCCTCGCACAGACGTTGCGGAATTTACCAAAAACGGCTTCGAATGGAGTTACGAGGGTCCGGAGCCGCGACAGCTTGCGCTCGCCATGCTCGTCGAGCATCTTGGTGATGCAGGCGCTGCCAAGGCCATGACCGATACGTTCATGCGGGCCGTGGTGGCGAATTTCGGCAACGAATGGGAGATGACGTCGTCCGATATCGATGTCGCGCTGACCGCACTTGGCAACGGAAATCCCGGCAAGGCGGTCGCATAGATGCCGCTTCAGTACCGTGCGGCTGTTCTTCATGCTGCGAAAACGCCGCTAGCAATTGAGACGGTTACTGCATTCGCGTTGAAGCCCACAGATGTTCTTGTGCGTATCCGCGCGGCCGGGCTGTGCCACACGGACCTCGAGGTGATCGAAGGATCGTTGCGCTTCCCGTTGCCTATCGTGCTCGGTCATGAAGCGGCCGGCATTGTCGAAGAGGTTGGTGCTGCTGCGCGGGGGGTCAAGAAGGGAGACCACGTCATCCTGTCGTGGAATCCGCATTGCGGACATTGCTTTTACTGCGACCGGGATCTGCCGATACTGTGCGAAGAGTATCTTGGCGAAGGCTCCAAGGCGCGCTCCTTCGACGGAGAGAGCAGGGCCACGCTGACGGATGGGCGCGAGCTTCAGCAGCTGATGTTTCTCGGATCGTTCGGAGAATACTGCATCGTGCCCGATCAACAGGCCATTCCGGTGCCGAAGGACATTCCTTTCGATCGCGCTTGCCTGATCGGCTGCGGTGTAATGACCGGCGTAGGCGCCGCTCTCAATCTTGGCGCAGTCGCTCATGGCGATACGGTGATGGTGATCGGCTGCGGCGCTGTCGGACTGGCTGCGGTCCAAGGTGCGCGTCTGGCAGGGGCAGGAGCAGTGATCGCGGTGGATCTCGATCCCGCAAAGCTTGCGCTTGCTGCCACCATGGGAGCAACCTGCACGGTCAATGCGTCGAACGAAGATACCGTCGCAGCAGCAAAGAACGAAACCGGCGGGCGCGGCGTGGATGTTGTGATTGAATCGGCAGGCAGCCCGGCAGCGTTTCGCGTTACAACCGAGGCCGTTCGGCCTGGTGGTCATGTGATCTGGCTGGGTAAGGTCGATGTGCAGCAGGACATTTCGTTCCGCTGGGGATCGCTGATGCAGGAAAAGCGTATTCGACGCGTCAGTTACGGGAACGCCCGGCCACGCCGTGATTTTCCGATGCTGGCGCAAGCTTATCTTGATGGGACCCTCATGCTGGACGATCTGATCTCACGGCGCATTTCTCTTGATGAGATAAATGGGGGCTTTGACGCGCTGAAGCGCGGCGAAACCATCCGGAGCGTCGTGATGTTTGGCTAAGGGTAGCCGGTGGCCGCAAACACCATCGGGATCCGCCGTAGCGAGCAAATCACCGTTTAAGTGTCGAGCGTCTTGCGTGCGAAATCCTCGATATAGTCGATCAGCTTGTCTGAGGCGGAGGCAGCCATCTTGGGCTTCTTTCCCGCGACAGCCTCGGCGACGGCAGCATGCAACTTGGCAGCTAGGGGCAAATCCGCAACTTCCTGATAGTGCTGATACCAGAAGCGGCGGGACAGAGCATTCATCAGTCCCATCGAGCGCCGGGCGAACTCGTTGCGGGCTGTCGTCGCGATCAGCAGGTTGAATCGCTGGTCAAGGCGCATGAACTCGATGTCGTCTGCCTGAGCCGCAGCTGCGAGCATTCCCTTTGCGACTTCTGCAAACTCTTGACGTTCTTCCGGCGTGGCGCGCTCGGCTGCCAGCCTCGCCATTAGCCGCTCGAGTTCGCGGCGGACTTCCAGCAGCCGCAGTTGCAGCCGGAGGTTGATCTCAGACACCATAATGCCGCGTCTTGGCATAATGACCACAAGGCCGTCCCTTGCGAGACGCTGCAGGGCCTCCCGAATAGGGGTGCGCCCGATTTTCAGTTTCGTTGCCAGCGTATGTTCTGACAGCACAGTTGCTGGTGGCAACTGCAAGGTGACGATCATTTCTTCGAGTTCGCGATAGGCACGATCGGTCAGCGTGCCGTCATCGATCTCTGAGTTCTGGACGCCGCGCTTGGAAGCTTTCTTGGATTTCAATCCATCACCATTTCACAAGAACTCACTCGATCAACCCAAGCATATATTCGTAGTATATCAATGACAAGAACCTGTGTTCGGGGCGGCACTCTGCGAGTGCGGAGGATAGTGTCAGCGCCACGATGGTCTTGGTCAAATATGAGGCCGCCAACTGATTTGAGCTCGCTGTAAACCCGGAGGATTCTGATACTGGCGGTGTTTATCAATGCGCGATAACGTGTGTTCGCCCGGCAGGAACACCGTTCGAGCTGCGGCAGTCGCGATGTGGAGAGCTCTGTTATGAGATCACAAGTGATTTCTGATGGTTTCCGGCTCTTCGAACGAGGCAAATCGCTCCTGGTGTTTGTCCTAATTGCAACCGGGGTGGGTCTGTCCGGCTGCGAGAAGCCCGCTCAACCGCCCGCTGCCAGTGCACCCCCTGTCACGGTCGCCAACCCAACCAAAAGAACGGTAACGGACTGGGACGAGTTTACCGGGCGCTTTGATGCGATCGAGCAGGTTCAAGTCCGCGCCCGCGTGACCGGCTTTGTTATGAGCGTCGATTTCAAGGATGGCGCCATCGTCAAGGCCGGAGATCTCCTTTATGTCATCGATCCGCGGCAATATGAGGCCGCTGCGGAGCAGGCCCGTGGTCAGCTTGCGGACGCAAAGGCCAAGGTGGACCTGGCCGAGCGCGAGTTGACGCGTGCCGAAACATTGGTGAAGACCTCAGCCGTTTCCGAAAGCGTTGTCGATCAGCGTCGCCAGACTCTGTCTGCAGCGCAGGCCGCCACCATGCAGGCGGACGGAGCTCTGAAGCGCGCGCTTCTCGATGTCGAATTTACCAGAGTGATGGCGCCGATCGACGGGCGTGTCAGCCGACATCTTGTGACTGTTCGGCGTCAGCACCAATGAGACAGAATTGGGCTAATTGAGAGAGGAGGATTTCTGGTTCATCGTAGCCTTTCAAAGGAACGACGATGAGACAGAAAATGGAAGCGACGAAGCCG
>Ga0233438_10003641_pt1 | contig 14103 bp, 12 predicted proteins | sample SI_123_September_FD_182720 | JGI IMG/M metagenome (GOLD analysis project Ga0233438, IMG submission 182720) | Seawater microbial communities from Saanich Inlet, British Columbia, Canada - SI_123_September2016_10_MG | ecosystem: Environmental > Aquatic > Marine > Inlet | place: Canada: British...
CAGATTTCCAATATCTCTACTGAAGTTTAGCAAACAGGGAAACATCAGCAGGAGGAGATCTGTCAATCAAAATAATTTTGTCACCTCTTTTTTCAAGAAAAGGAAGTAAAAATTTTGCTATCTGCCAATCGATAAGAACTATATCAAAATTGCTTTTTAAATGTTTATTGAACCATTTTTTTGCTGATTTGGCAATGCTTGATGATTGACGACCTTTAATTTTAGACTTGAAAAGTTCAATATGTGTCCACGGATAATTTTGATGATCTTCTTTATTATCAGGGTTTAGAAAGGTCAATTTATGTCCGTAATTAACTAATCCTTGGGCTAAAGATAAGGTCGTTGTTGAACATAAATCATTCACCTTGCGTACTGTAACCCAGCATATGTTTAATGATTCTTCACTAACATTTCTCGGGCTCGCCATGTAATTAAATATGGGGTTCAGTATTATATTGTTCGCTTATAATTTCAAATAATATATATTACCAAAAACTATATGATAAAATAATTTACGGGAAAAGGCAGTTAAATATGAAGTATTAGCGAGAGTATGGAGGGTCAGGATTCACATATTGGAATAGAATTTTCTGAACAAGAATATACTGCATCTCTTAACCTTGCTGTAAAACAAGCGGAAAGACATGAAAGAGAGATTTTTCGGTTAAAAAATTCTGCTACATATAGATTGGGTGAACATCTAACTGCCTCTATTAGACGTCCTTGGAAATTACTGTTTTTACCATTAACCTTCCCTTATCATTCTTTTTTAATCGGTCTAGAAAAAATAGGAATGAAAGCTCCACCAAACAGCGGCATGATTGGTTTAAACAGCAATACAAACTCCGAAGATTGTGTTGTGTTATTTCCTACCAATGGAGTGGGTTTTGGGCATTTTACCAGAATGTATGCTGTAGCCAAATCGATCCGTCAACACAGTCCTAACACTGAAGTCATATTTTTCACCCCTATGCCGACTTTACATATACCATATATCGAAAACTTTCCGACATACCATATTGCTGGAAAATACAAGTTTCAGGGCATGTCTTCTACGCAATGGAATGGCCTTATTGAAGAACAATTATTGATGATTCTAGAAACTCACAAACCTAAACTCTTCATGTTTGATGGGGCTTATCCTTACAGAGGAATGTTGAATGCAATACAAAGAAGGCCATCAATGAAGAAGGCATGGATGAGACGGGGTATGTTCAAAAAAGGATCCAAAATACCTGTAGGCAGTATTCAGTTCTTTGATACAATTCTTCATCCAGGTGATGCAATTACATCTCAAGAACAAAACGTAGAACATTCGGTTGAAGTCAAACATGTACCTCCTATTATCTTGGTGAAAGAGGAAGAAATGCTGTCAAAAGAAGAAGCACGAAGCCGACTTGGTGTACCTCAATCGGCGAAAGTATGGTATGTTCAATTAGGAGCAGGGCAAATTAACGATATTGAATCGGAAATAGGCCTTACGATTGACGCTTTATTGGAACTTAATTCTGAATCATTTATCGTAATTGGAGAATCTTTACTTGGTAAGAGAGTATCGTTTTCCAACGAACGTGTGAGGATTCTCCGTGATTATCCAAATGGAATTTACTTCAAAGGATTTGACTATTCGATACAAGCCGGCGGGTACAATTCTTTTCATGAAATGCGCTCTTCTCAAATCCCTACTATTTTTTATCCAAATATGAATACAGGTATGGATGATCAACTGGCGAGATGTAAGGTTGCTGAAGAAGAAGGTTGGGGGATTGTCATTGAAAAAAGAGACAGGAAATCAATTGTTCAAGCGATACGTGAAATAGTCAATATTGATACTAATATTGAGCATCATCTTTCACATAATGATACTTCTTGGATTACTGAATTAATTATCGATTGATTTCTTTATTCAGAGAGATTTTGCCGAATCGAGTGGATTTGCTTGTGAAATTTGGTGGGCATGGAGTATCCTTCACTTTCTTCATCAAAATATCGAATCAAATCACTCTCAATTTTATTCAGCATAGAGATATTTTTTGTATTGATTACGTTTTTTAACTTCACCCAATAAGCAGTCGGGTGATTGATATTTTCAATTAATTCAAGTTTTTCTCTTGTGTTATTGTATTTAAAATTAAAAAATATATCATAAAAAAAATCTGCGTATACCAAAGGGGTATCTTTATCTAAGAAGTTTTTTGGAATATTATTTACAAATTCTTCGCATGTTCTACTTTGAGTTAATTTTTCACTCAACTCTCTGTAATACAATTCTTCATGAACGGCATGTGGAGATCTGACCGGTATCGAGGAGTGAAAACCTAAGTCTAAAGATATTTTATATTGTATCAAGTCAATAGGTTCATATACCCCGAATAAGGCTACTGTATTGGAGAAATCTAGTTCTTCAAATTCCGTTAAATCAACATTGTCCATTTTTATTGTTGCTTGTTTATGACTAAGGGAACCAGGCATGTACAATTTTATCTCCGAACCAAAAATGAAAGAGGGATATTCAGGAAACAACCCTCCGATTCTCATTGCAGCATAACCCCCCATTGAAGCACCATAAAACACTACATGCTTGGGAGTGAACTCTTCAATAACCTGTAAAATAATACTATGCATTTCATCAATACAATCGACATACCAAGTGTTTTCACAATTAAAAAATAAAATATGTCTGGGATCATTTTTCAAATATCTAGAAAATCCAAACTTACCAATAGGAATGTTTACTGGAGAAAATACGATAATAAGTTCAGGCAATCTCCCTTTCTCAAATGAAATTCCACACTAAAAACTCCTCTAAACTGTCTTAAATAATAATTATAGCGTAAAATTAATTGAAAAATAAAAATGATTGTTTTTTGTCTATTGGTTACTTGAGAAATTACTAATTAATCGCTTGAATTTATTTTTTGGTAGATTTTTATAATTCTATTATATTGTGCTGATCCGACCGTTTCCAGTGCGGTTTTGGAATAGTGTGCTAAATCTTTCCCATCTTTTGCTAATAAGTCCCTTTTCTCATACTTTCGAAATAATTCTGCAGGTTCAAAAAGTGGAAAATTATTGTTTTTACAGAATTTGGACACTGTTTTGCATAATTTGTTTCGAGAAGGAATTATTTCACCGTTATGTCCTTCAATATTTATATGGTTAACAAATAGAATTGGTTTTTCATCTACAAAGTGAATTATCTTTCCGAGATAAGAATGAATCGATTCTTCATTCATTAGCATCGGTGTCAAGCCAGAAATTATTTTTCTATACTTTGTGGGTATTGATTCAGGATAGGGTATATTAGGAGTTTTGATATTATCAGAACGATTTTTGAAAGCCAAATTTATTTCATCTCTGAGTTTGTTTCCAAATTCACCATTTGGAGTACATAAGTGACGGTTTACTTCGTTGAACTGCAAAGGATGTTCTTGATAGAATATCGCTTTCAATGAAGATATTTCAATGACAACTATGTCTATGCTTCTAAAATCGAAGTTTTCTTCTGGTCTAAGTTTGATTCCTGAACGAGTTCCAACCTGAATATCAACTATATTTTCCAAATATTCAGATTTCCTTGACAACACCTCAAGACGTAATAATATCTCTGGAAGCGAATGGACGAAAGAATTCATTCCACCGTTGTCTAACTTGATCAGTCCTAACGATTGGACTTCATTGAGTGTATCGTGTACTCTACAAGTCCCAATAACAGTAACCGTTGGCACCTTGTCTTCGACCATGAGTAATTTATGCAGTTATAGTTTATAGCATTTCGTTGAAATATATTCCTGCTGTAAAACCCTTTTTTCCTAATTAGTTTAGGGAACTTTCAAGTGACACTCTCAATAGGATTATTCATGAGTGACAACAGTTTAACCACTCCAATCCATGTATTGGTTACTGGAGGGGCGGGATTTATTGGCTCGAATCTTGCTGAACACTTGATTCAGAACGGCATACGAGTGACGGTATTAGATAATTTATTGACCGGAAAAATCGAGAATATTTCGCACCTTATGGATTCTGAGTTATTTACATTCGTTGAAGGAGATATTCGGGATTTTCAGACATGCAAAAATGCCGTTACCGGATGTACTCACATCAGTCACCAAGCAGCTTTGGGCTCAGTTCCAAGATCAATTGACGACCCAATCACAAGTCTCGAGATAAACATTTCAGGGACTGTGAATGTATTCCGGGCTGCTGTCGAAGAAGGCATCAAAAGGATTGTTTTTGCCTCAAGTTCATCTGTTTATGGTAACGATCAGACATTACCGAAGACCGAGACTAAAGTTGGTGAAGTTCTTTCTCCTTATGCTGCAAGTAAGCGTTCCATGGAACTGATTCAACAGGCTTTTGTCGAATGCTATGAGATTGAAATACTCGGTTTTCGATATTTCAATGTCTTTGGGAAGCGACAAGATCCCGAAGGCCCTTATGCTGCAGTAATTCCAAAATTCATAATGAGTTTAGCCAAAGGTGAAACTCCATTCATATTTGGTGATGGCGAGCAGAGCCGTGATTTCACCCATATCAGTAATGTTGTAACTGGAAACATGGCTGCTTTACTGAAACCATCTTTAGGTAAATTGAATGGAAAGGTGATCAACTTGGCATACGGTGGAATGACTACTGTGAATGAATTATTTTACGGAATTCGGAAAAATGTAGGTCTTCAACATCCAGATGCACTTGAAATTGAACCGTCATATCAGGCTAAAAGATTGGGCGATATTTTACATTCACACGCCAATATTGATATGGCGAAGAGTGAACTTGGCTTCGTTCCTGGCATTGCTATAGAAGAAGGACTTCGACGAACAGTTGAGTGGTATCTGCGATAATTGAAGGATTAGTATGTACGTTAATGTCTCGATGCATAAAGGTATCTTCACCTATGACTTTCAACCCGAGGATGATGAGCCAATTCAACGAAAAGCAGAAATGGCGAACATGTCCTGTTACCTTCGTGGGCCTGAAGATTGGGAAATATCTGATATACATCCTGACCATATAGCATTAAGCGTTTTGCTGATTGTGCGGCCTTGGTTTAACAAATCGCTTCATCTATCGTTTGGAGTGAGTCAGAGATTTGCTGATGCATGTCAAAAAATGAAGATAACTATTACTCCTGTCGATCCTCAGATTGCCCCTTATGATTCTGATTTGGCTGAATATTTAGGTCTTGCATACAGTGGAGGAGCCGATTCAACCGCTGCTCTTTCGGTACTACCTCCGTCTACGATTCCCTTCTTCCTTGATCGCCCAGATTCTGGTGGCTCACTGTACTCTAAAGAAGCTGCTTTACATTCAGTAAAGAAACTCTCGCAAATAGGGTACAATTGCCAAGTTGTGGAATGTGATTTAGAGTTAATTCGTAAACCATTAGGTTTTCCAACTGATTTGTCCAATGGAATCCCGGCAATTCTCTTTGCCAAAAAAATGAAGCTTTTTGGAATTGCCTATGGCACAGTTCTTGAATCACTCTACGGTCTAGGTAGAATACAGTATAAAGAATACTCTGAAACATCGCACTACAAAAATTGGTGGGATATCTTTGCTCAAGCCGGTTTGCCATTGTCTTATCCAACTGGTGGGATCAGTGAAGTCGGCACTGAGCTAATTTGTTCTAAATCAAGTATAGGTAATCTTTCCCAATCATGTATACGAGGTACTGCAATGAAGCCTTGCAATTTCTGTTGGAAATGTTTCCGAAAACAAACAGTAAGAGGAGCTCTAAATATTATTGAACAGAATATGGAAAAGACGCATCACCTCCTCAAGAGTAAAGAAGTACGTTCCAAATTACGACAACTACCGATTAGCCATGAAAACGTTCTCCTATTTTCGTTTGCAAGGCTCGATTTGACGCATTATCCCAAAGGTTTCATTCAACGTTTTGACAATGAGAACTCTCTCGCATATCTCGCACATTGGTATTCGAAATCAAGAATATACATTCATGAGCGTATACGCGAATACACAGAGGCACGTATCATCTCATACATCGGAATGAACAGCAATGAAATAGAAAATCAACTTGAGGATTGGAACAACCAAGACCGAATTAATCGTTTAAATCCACTTGAGCTTGATTAGACTCATGCATTGAATAAAGGTATTTGCATAATTCCTCCGTTCCACTTTGAATGTTTAAATCCGACATTCTCTGGATTAATTGTTCTCGGAATCGGTTGTCAAACAAGCGTTCAATTCCATCTGAAATATACGACGAGTCATGCTCATTATGTATCAACACAATAGGTAGGTTTGGCATACCAAATTCACGAGTAATTGTATCAAGATTCTTTTCAGATTCAACTATACACATCGTAGGTTTTTGATTTCTGAAGCATGAGTAGATATTGAAAAAATCGGGTGAAATTAGGCATATATCGGCGATCTCTATTGCATCACTGGTCGAAATATCATGATAAGTTGTTACATTCAAGTGGCTTACAAATTTTTCCGGGACGGTGGTATTTAAGCACAGTATCTGGGCATCATGGATTGAAGTTAACTGTTCAAAAATTTGATCGAGATTTGCCATATTTTTCGAGAGTTGAACAAATACCACTCTTTTGTGCGATTGAACTATTCTCTTTCTCAATTGTGTCAATGCTTTTTGACCATGAGAGTCCCGAATTATCGGGTTACAGAATATTGTTCCGCTTTTCCCGATTATTGTATCCGGGTCATCTCTTCTACTCAGACTCGGGTGAATTGTCGCATCAAAAGAATCGAACGCATCAATTGGTAATGAAGAAATTTTGAAACTAAGAAGCGATTCACGAATCCAGAATCTATTCATTTCTGGCCTTAAGGATAGTGCGTTTAGCAATCCCCTAAATGGATAATCACCATCGAAAATAATGGTTCGAGGGTGGAAAGTATCTAATATGCCTGAAAATATTTGCTCCACTTTACGATTCCATATTCGCGGTATCATGTCTGGAAAATTCTTTCGCGCTGGTATTGAGTATAAGCCATGAGACTCAACATCTTCATACTCACGAATTTCTCTATCGTTAGTTATATGAATCGTTTGAATACCAAATTTACGCATTTCCATAAGAATAATTTCCATACGATCAAAGTGAATCCCTCTTGGGGATTCAGCAGAATATCCAATCACGCAATTACGAGTAATCTTTGTAATTGGTTCTGGAAGAATATTCTTTTTTATCGCTCTCTTGAATAAAAAAACGAGTATATTGAATGGAAGCATCGGCAATGTAATCGGGCGTTCAATTGCTCGAACCAAAAGGTTTCCAAATTGGAAAGAAAAAGTATTCCTTAAACGCTCTACCTCGCTTTGCAAAGTTTCCTCTCTTCGCGAGACGTGTGTAAGTTCAAGATACTCGTCCACAGGTGAATGTGACCGCCGAAGGTTAATGATTTGTATGAATATAATCTCTTTTTTCCTTGCGTAAAGAGAGTATTCATGAAGTGGCAGTAGTAGGGAAGTACATGGTGACATCGCTGGCCTCTAAAGTCTTAAAGAGATTTCAACGAAGTGGTAAGCAGATTCATCGTTCAGTTGTGATTTTAGGCCCCGATGGAGAAATTGTAGACAACATCATTCCTTCGGATAAAATTCAAACGATTGAAGATTTATTTGAGCAAAAGAAATATTCTGAATTAGTCAATCTTTATCTCCCATATTCTTACAGAAAAGAGATTATTGATTCTGATGATCTCTATCTGCTTGCAAGATCAATGCTTATTATTAAGCGAAATACTGAAGCGCTGGATATGCTCAAAATTAACAAAGAGTTAATGATTAACCATCGAATTTTGATGTTTGAATATATTGTATTGTGTTCCCGAGAGGGTGATTTTGAAGCGATGTTTGAGGGCATTGATCACTGTGAGACTCGGTTTGGAAACGATTCTATTCACATGAAAATCCTGCAAGCCCTTCTTCTTTCAAACTCAGAAATTGAAGCATACATTGTCAAAATGGAAAGTCGATATAAAATTCATGCTCCTTATGAAATTCTAAGGGCTGCATATGCAACAAGAAAAACAAAACTTATTCAAAGGTATATCTCTAGACTTTCTAGTGAGAATCGTTCGAAAATTTTACAGATGAAATGTCATTTATTCTTACAAGATTATGAATCAGTGATTTTAGTTTTAAAATCAATAAAAATCAGTTCTCTAACTCCTGTTCAAGCGAAAGAGTTGGTACGTATTTCATTGCAAGTCCAGCCAGGTGAACCGGTAGAGAAACTGGCAGATATTGCTGGCATGTCTCCCCAATCCTTACTTCTCGAAATCGCCCGAAATCAACTTTCATCAGGTATTTTTGAAAATAACTTTTCAAAGGGAGTTAATGGCTTGGAAATGTTATTACCATTCTCGAACCCAACGAGAACTCAAATTTTGCGACTTATTCGTACCGATGTAGATTACCGTGCAGTATTTGAGAAGTTTATGTCCATTGCAGGTGTTAATGGTTTCATGTTGCAAATGGTTGGTGAATTTGGAGTTAAATATTCATTCAAGGACATCTCATTAACTGCTTTAAAGAGATTAGAATCCCTCATGTTATGTGATTTAGATGGCGACAAATACCAACATAATTACCTTGAAGCGGTGAAGAACAGTGGGGATATTGAGTTCATGAATCGGGCGTATGAGTTAATCGGAGATATACAGAATCCCTCAACAGCTGTTTTTCAATATGCAACTTATTTTTCAAAACTTTCTTCAATACTAATGCCGGCCAGTAAACAATCATCATTCATTGATGAAGACTGTGTTGAGCACCTTATTTTTCGAGAAATTATTCGTAAGTTTACATCCGCTGCACCATTGTATGATCCTATCCCCTCACTCGCGATGGTCGTGAACAATTCGCTTAAATTTGGGGGTGCCGAACGCCAAGTTGTACGATGTCTAGCAAACCCAAATTTCAGCAAAGACTTGGTCATTTGGAATGTCGGTGTAAACTCTTCGGAGAATTCTTTTATTAATGAAGTACGAGAATTAGGGATTCCGATTTTTGATTATTCAAAGAGTCATAACCGCTTAGAGAACGATATTGATCCTGGTATTACTGAACTTTTAGATTTAATACCGACATCGCCGCCTATGAACCCAGGTTTTTCACAAAAATTGATACATCTCATCCAGCTCATCTGTTCTCAAAAGCCTACAACACTCCATCTTTGGCAGGATAGTACGAATGTTTTGGGTGCGATTGCTGGTTTAATTTGTGGAGTCCCGCGTATTGTAATGTCGGCACGTTCCTTACCTCCATTCAATCTACAGACAAGTTCATTTTCAAATAAAGGTGCAAATTACTATTATAATAATCGATTTGTAAGATTAGGATACAAAGATGTTCTTATGGATAAGCGAGTATATCTTTGTCACAACAGCCAAAACGGCCTTGAAAAATATATAGAATGGTTAGGAGGTTTTGAAGAACAAATGATGGTGCTGAGAAATGGTTTTGACTTAAATGAGTTTGCAAATTCTTCAGAAAACAAATCAGTGACGAGTCCACTTAATATTGGAGTCGTGTTTCGATTTGTCGAAGTCAAGCGACCTTTCCTCTGGCTTGATGTTGCAAAATCGGTTTTGGAAGAATCAGAGAATAAGGTTGCATTTACGATGGTTGGTGATGGACCTCTTCTCGAAGAGTCAATACAATATTCTAAAAAAATCGGTATTGACTCGGATGTCACATTTATGGGATATAGAGATGATGTGATTGAAATTTTAGATACATTTGATGCTTTCTTGTTAACTAGTTTAATAGAAGGATTGCCTAATGTGTTAATCGAAGCACAGGCGATGGGCATACCGGTAGTCTCAACCGATGCAGGAGGCGCTAGAGAAACATTTGTGAATGGACAATCGGGATTTTTGGTTGAAGACTCTACTGTAGAAAATTTATCGAACGCTGTACTTCGAATAATCGATGATCGATCCTTCCAAAAGTCTTCTAGCATTGTTGCTAAAAAACATGTTAGAGAATGTTTTAGCCTAGGAGCAATGCATACTAAATTAGAGGAAATACTCTTCGGGGGGATTGAATGAAAATTTTACTCATTGCCGATCGCCCCGGATGGGCTTATGATATTCTTGCCCAGTCACTACAAAAATCATCAACAAAATACGAAATTGAAATTGAATACATTATCAATATTCGAAAAGACCCAAATTCGTTTGATTTAACCTCATATGATATTACGTTTTTTTTCTTGTGGTTTGATGGGATGAGATACGGTCCCGAAATGAAGGGTTTTGAGTTTTCCAAAACCTGTGTAGGTGTTCATTCTCTTTCGTGGAAAAAAAGAGGTATGAGTTCAAAACAGGCAGAAGATATTTGCAATCAATTTGCTGGAACTGGATATATCTCTCAAGAGATTGGCTCTATTTTAAATTTGGATAATGGCTTTTTTACTCCAAATGGCATCGACCCTAAATTGTTCTATCCAACTCCTCTTCCTCCAGGGGAAGATATCCGTTTCATGTGGGTTGGAAACCCTTCAACTTCTCATCATGGCGATAATAAAGCGTTTTATTCAATTGTTGAACCTGTGTGTACTGATTTAGGCGTAACTTTACGTACAGCGACTCCGTTAAACAGAGTTCCTAGGGATGAAATGGGTCACTTTTATTCGGAAAATCATGTTTTAATTTGTTCTAGTGAACACGAAGGAGGGCCAATGCCGATATTGGAGTCTTTAGCTTCAGCCCGTCCTGTTATATCGACCAAAGTCGGCATAGTTCCTGAACTTGTCATTCCAAACCAGAATGGCATCATTATTCAGAGGTCACGAACTGCTCTAAAAGAGGCAATACAATCGATATTGAATGAACCTCAAAAATTGGAAAACATGCATAAGTCGTTGATGCATGAACAGTTTACTCGGTATAATGAAGATATGCTCAAATCGTATTACACCATGTTTGACGCAGTTTATTCTAAGGAGGACTAGATTTGGATAAATTAGTTTTTTTTCACAAAACGCCGGCTCTCTGGAATAAAAGAAAAAATTTGCCTCAAGAGAGTGAGAAAATTGAACTGACAAAATTGAAAAAAAAATTGCCAAATTATGCATTAGATGCCGGAATGATTGAGTTTTTTTCCACAGATGTTTACTTTCAAATGTGTAAGGAGATTTGCTCACGTTTGAACATCAAAGAATTTCATATTGTTCACGGATACAATGACGGCGAACTACGAAATTGGAGTGTACAGGAAGAACAAAGTTGGTCTGAAATTGATGAAAATACCACGTATTGGTCATTCACCGAACCGAAAAGCCTTCTTTCTTTTATGGACTCGAGCATTATTATAACGCGTGGTAATTACCCAGTATTTCATCATTGGTTATCCGATCGTTCGATACCTCATCCTCATCGTTTTTGGTTGCATTATCCTGCGACTTCTCTTCGTTATCCTCACCTTGACGAGTTCCAAAAAAACCTTGAAACAATGTTTGATTCAGACGCGAAATCATCTAAGCTAGAGCGTTTACTTGCAGGTATGTTAAAAGAACATGAACTGGATAGCATTTCTGAGAATTTAAAAGACAATTATTCCCGCTTAATTCAACATTTCCGGAGTCATCGTGAATCGCTAATTGGAGGGCCATACAATGTAGTTTTGGCTGATGATAAAATTAATGTTCAACCTTTGAGTATGGCCTTTCCAAGTGCGATTGTACAAACTTTTGTTAAACCTGTTTTATGGACAGACTCCGACATAAACTTCGTTAGGGAATACGACGCAATTTTCTGTGGAACTTCTTTACAACCGACAAAAAACCATCAATGCTTTGTTCAAATTGTAAAACATCTTGATACTCTTATTGATCAGAAATTGAAAATTGTCATTGCTGGCAACAAAGTAGAAAGTAAGATTTTTGAACCTTTGATGAAGTATTCGTTTACAAATATAAGTATCATCAATAAAGGCGAAGTTTCTCGAAATGAACTTCAAGCCCTTTTCAGTAAAAGCAAATCAATGATCATAACTTCAGGAAGAGATGCGAACCCCCGAATCATTCAAGAGAGTTTGGCCCAAGGTGCTCGAGTAATAGCAGTCGACACACTCAGCGATGGATTTGAGTTTATATTGTCGAATCCTCTTTTAGGCGCTGTTCTGAAATCTGAAGCACGCGAATGGAAGTATTCTCGGAATGGTAATTTGTTATTTAAGCCATCAATTCATTTAGCAAATCTTGTGCTTAACGAAATAGAGAAATCGAATTTCCCAGATTTAGTGATGAAAATCTCGCGGAAGAAGTTGTCTTTAGAAAACTCGGTTGATTCTCTAATCAATACTATCAAGTCATTTAGATGATTCACCATTTAGTATGGTTTTGTATAGATTATACATTTCTGCTGGTTCTCCAACTTCAACAACTTCACCCGCTTCCATGATAACAATTCGATCGCAGATCTCAAGCATGAAGTTTTGAGAATGAGATACAATAATCACCGTTCCAGAGCCACTAATCATGTCTCTCACACGCCGCTCGCTTTTTTTCCTGAATGACGCATCACCTACTCCAAGTACCTCATCGATGAGAAGAATATCTGGTTGGAACGCAGTTGCTACTGAGATACCTAATCTTGCTTTCATTCCAGAGGAATAGGTTCTAATCGGACGTTCAAAATGATGCCCAAGTTCTGAGAATGTAATAATGTCATCTAACTTTTCCTCAATTTGTTTTTTTTTCCATCCCATGAGTGAAGCGTACAGAAATGTATTTTCTAATCCAGTTAAATTTTTGTTGAATCCTACGCCCACACCCGCCAGTAAGGATATTGTTCCGGAGATATGTACTTCGCCCTCATCGGGAGGGAACACTCCGCCCATTATACGAAGTAGTGTACTTTTACCTGAACCATTCCGGCCAATTATTCCAACTATCTCTGAGTTATAGAATTCTAAATCAATTGGGCCGATTTTAGAGGGAAGCATTTTTTTCTTTTTCTCTAATCGAGATTGTGGATATGTTAAACACACGCCATGAAGTTCTAATACATTCATAATCCAACCACCATTTTATTCGATTTAACATGGAAAACCATTGTCCCAACCAGGTAAAAAAATGTCACAGTACCGGCGAATATGAAATATCCAAAATCTGGGATTTCACTGTTTTGATTAAGTATGATGTCCCTCATCTCAGTTATTGGAACGATTACAGGATTCAAATGAGCAAGAGTGAGATAATTCCCAGTTCCAAATTTACTTGATAGCATTTGGTATGTCCACATAACAGGTGACAAAAAGAAACCGACACGTGACAGAAATTGAACAATATTCACTATATCTGGAATTCGAACTGCGGCTGGAGCTACGAGCAATCCCACCGTTGTCCCAGTAATGGCCAGTAAGAAAAGATAGATTGGAAGTAAGATGTATTCCAAACCTATTGACAGATCGTTGAGATAAATAAACGGTATAAGCGCGAAAAGAGAAATACAACTCAGCAGATAATTGGTAAGCATGCTACTAATTGCAAAAACAGATTTTGGAATCTTAGTAAATTGGAACAATGAGGCGTTCGCTGTAAGTGTTTTTGTTGTGGCAGTCATACATCTTGAAAACAGAGACCAGCCGATGACACCAATCATCACTATGGCTGGATAGAGCGGATCTGATCGTCCAACAATAATACCGAAAACAAATGAATAAACTAAGGCTAAGAGAAGAGGCTCGATAATCGACCATGAATAGCCGAGTAAAGGCCCCCTAAATCGAGAATCTAAGTCCCGCCGAATAAGTCGAGATATTAATTCTCGATTTTGTATGTTCTCAGAAATTAATGCGAGGGGGGCACTACTCATTTTTTTCTTAGACCACATCCTTTGTAGGCGAGGGCTTTCCTCGGATGCAACCATGTTCTTCGTCTTGAGAAGGTATTAATGAAGTAATCACCTATTTCGAATCTTAAACAATGGTTTGATGAGTAATAACGATAGCCCCGCAACATGAGCAAGTCTGAAATTAAGGTTATTGGCGTGATTGGCTTGGGGTATGTTGGCTTACCAACAGCAATTGGTTTTCATGATGCTGGATTTGAAGTATGGGGAGTCGATGTTTCCAAGCGTACTGTAGATATG
>Ga0233438_10003646_pt1 | contig 14095 bp, 10 predicted proteins | sample SI_123_September_FD_182720 | JGI IMG/M metagenome (GOLD analysis project Ga0233438, IMG submission 182720) | Seawater microbial communities from Saanich Inlet, British Columbia, Canada - SI_123_September2016_10_MG | ecosystem: Environmental > Aquatic > Marine > Inlet | place: Canada: British...
GGGGTTCCTGTAGAGGAAAGAGTAGTAGAAATATTCATTCCTATCTGTCCAGCTTTTCCCATTCCACTTACAATAACCTTTCCATTCATTTGATGTACTCTATCAAAAATAATTTCTAAGACATTGTCTATCACTCCATCAATAGGAATATTTTTAATTGCTTGGACTTCAAGTTCTATATATTTTTTTATGGACTCTTTCACTACTTCAAAAGTAATAATTATAAATAACCTTTACTTGCATAAACTTTTCTAACGGAAATTAAATCTTCTAACGTATCTACTGGAAAAGATGGATAAATGGTGGTTCCTACTTTTATTTTACCTCCATTTTCAAGCCATCTAAGTTGCTCTAACTTTTCATTAACCTCTAGTTTGGATGGTTTTAATTGCTGGAATTTTTCTAATGCATTTATTGTATACCCATATATACCAATATGTTGATGAAATTCATTTGCATCTTTTTTTCTTTCATCCTCTCTGACAAATGGTATGGCATGTCTTGAAAAATAAAGTGCAAAATTAAAAGTGTCTTTTACCAAAAACACTTTGTCTTTGGGTAAGTTATCAGATGAATTTAATTCTTGAGCTATGGTTGCAAATTCAGTTTTAGAATCGTTAAAACATTCTATTACTTTGATTATGTGATCTTCATGCAATAATGGCTCATCTCCTTGAATATTAATAATATAATTAAAGCTTTCCCCATATTCTTTAGACCAAATATCTACCGCTTCTAAACACCTACTAGTTCCATTTAAATGGTCTTTTTTGGTTAAAACAACATTACCTCCAAAGTTATTAACTGTATCGAATATATTTTTATCATCTGTAGCTACTACTAAGTTGTCCAATACTTCACTAGCTCTTGAATAAACGTGTTCAATCATGGTTTTTTCACCAATTTTCATTAGAGGTTTCCCCTTAAGCCTAGTAGAATTAAATCTTGCTGGAATAATTCCTAAAAAATCTGATGAATTTAATTTCATTGTCCTAAAATATATAATCTTAAATGATAACTTGAAATTTTACGTAATATTATAAATATATTGTACTGAATTTTAATTTTAAAAATTTTATTTGTGTCCATAAAAAAAGTTAAAAATTATATAAATACCAATCGAAGAGATTTCGCCGATCAACCATTTACAGAGAAAATGTCTGCGGACAACCCTATAGATCAATATGGAGCTTGGTTTGAAGAAGCTATTAAAAGTGAAATCTTAGACCCTTACGCAGCATGTCTCTCTACCGTAAATAGTAATAATGAGCCATCCTCAAGAATATTGTATATAAGAGATTTTAATTCTAATGGTTTTGTCTTTTATACCAATTACGATTCTAAGAAAGGATCGGACCTACTAGAAAATAATTATGCTGCTTTAAATGTTTTTTGGGGAGAATTGGAACGACAAATTAGGATACAAGGAAAAATTAGTAAAGTAGACGATTCAACTTCTGATAAATATTTCAATGCTAGGCCAAGAGCAAGTAAGATTGGAGCTTGGGCTTCTAATCAAAGTCAAATAATTAAAGACAGAACTGAGTTAGAGGAAAAAATTAAGTTTTATGAAGAAAAATTTAAGTCTCAAGAAGTTCCAAGACCAGATAACTGGGGAGGATATTGTTTAAATCCAAAAAAAATAGAGTTCTGGCAAGGAAGACCAAGCAGGCTGCACGATAGAATTGTTTATATAAAAGAGAATAACCAATGGGCAAAAAGTCGTTTATCTCCATAGTTAATCAATATTTCAATAGATTTCAATTTAGAAAAATCAATATTTCCTTAGAACCTTCTAAAGATTTAAAAATAATTGTTGTAATACCTTCTTACAACGAGGAAAATATACAACCTACAATAGATTCTCTTTTTTTAAAGCAAGACGATTTTTCTTTTAATGTTGAAGTAATTATTTTAATAAATAATTCTGAGTCTGAAATAGAGGAGATAAAAGAACAAAATATACTGACTTTAAAGACATTACAAAATCTTTCAGAAACTTACAGTAATAGTAATATGCACTTAATTCCAGTTCTTATTGGAGATTTAGATGCTAAGCATGCTGGAGTTGGATGGGCTAGAAAATTGGGAATGGATATAGCAACTCAAAGGTTTAGAACAATTAATTTTAACGGAATAATTGTTGGTTTAGATGCAGATACAATAGTAGAATCCAATTATTTAAATTCTATTTATTCTTTTTTCTCAAATAACAATTTTAATGCCGCCTCTATCTATTTTGAACACCCTATAACTGGAGATTCTTTTAGTGATGTTCATTTGGAGCAAATTAAGTATTACGAACTCCATTTAAGATATTATAAGAATTCTTTGAAGTATTCCAACTTACCTTACTCATTTCACACAATAGGAAGTGCTTTTGCTTTAACTGCTTCTGCATATGCTAGACAAGGTGGAATGAATAGAAGAAAAGCAGGAGAAGACTTTTATTTTATAAATAAACTAATTAAAGGAGAAATTTTCGGGGAAATCAACGATACTAAAGTGATGCCTTCTCCTAGAGTATCCAATAGAGTTCCTTTTGGAACTGGAAGAGCAATACTAGAAGGGTTAAACACCAAAAAAGATTTATCTCTCACCTATGATTTTCAATCTTTTGAAGTTATTTACTCATGGATTAATAGGATTGAAACTAAAGATTTTAAATATGGAAATTTTCCAGAAATATTAAAAGCTTATTTGGGGGAAGAGATATGGATCAAGCACCACACTATGATGTTAAATAATACCAACTCTCATAAGAGCTATTTAAAGTTGTTCTACAATATTTTTGATGCTTTTTGGATGCTGAAATTCATTCATTATTTAAGAGATAATTATTATCCAAATACTAGGTTATTAGACAATACCAATGCACTTTTAATAAAAATGAATTATCCAATAATTAGTAGTATTACCAGTCAACTAGAATTTCTTAGAAAATTGGATAAAAAAAAGGGGCAAAAGCCCCTTTAGTAGGTTATTTAAAACGATTTATTTTACAGAATCAACAACTGCTTTGAATGCTTCGGGATTATTCATCGCCAAATCAGCAAGAGTTTTTCTATTTAACTCAATTCCTTTAGCATTTACTTTTCCCATGAATTCTGAATAACTCATTCCATGAAGTCTCGCTCCGGCATTTATACGTTGTATCCATAATGCTCTAAAGTTTCTTTTTTTCTGTCTTCTATCTCTGTAAGCATATTGAAGACCTTTTTCCACTGCATTCTTTGCTACAGTGTGAACATTTTTTCTTCTTCCGAAATAGCCTTTTGCAAGTTTTAATATTTTTTTTCTTCTTGCTTTAGCGGCTACACTATTTACTGATCTTGGCATAATTTAAATTTTTGGCTCAAAGCGACTTGCGTACTTATCTTTTTTTTGACTAAAAGCCTGGTTCAACATTTAATAACCGTGAAAATATTAAGCGCAAAGTTGCAACTTGATATTTTTCACATCCGATTTACTTACTAAAGTAGCTTTGGTAAGGTTCCTCTTTCTTTTTGTAGACTTCTTGGTCAAAATATGACTTTTGAAGGCATGTTTTCTTTTAATTTTCCCACTGCCTGTGAACTTAAATCTTTTCTTGGCACTGGAATTGGTTTTCATTTTAGGCATAACTTTATTATTGTATTGTTATTTCTTTTTTGGATTAATGATAATAGTCATTTTCTTTCCTTGTAATTCTGGCATTTTTTCTAAAACACCATATTCTTCTAACTCTTGAGCAAATTTTAATAATAAAATTTCACCTCTGTCTTTATAAATAATCGATCTCCCTTTAAAAAAAACAAAAGCTTTAAGTTTAGCTCCTTCGCTTAAGAACTTGATAGCATGTTTTAATTTAAACTGAAAATCATGTTCGTCTGTATTTGGACCAAATCTTATTTCCTTCAAAACAACTTTAACTTGTTTTGATTTCATTTCTTTTTGTTTTCTTTTTTGCTCGTATAAAAATTTCTTATAATCAATTATTTTACAAACTGGAGGACTAGCATTAGGGGAAATTTCAACAAGATCCAAATCCATTTCTTCCGCCATTTTTATAGCTTTTAAAGTAGGGTGAACACCTTGTTCCACACCTTCTCCTACAACTCTTACTTCTGGAACTCTTATTCTTTCATTTATCCTATGGGGATCTTCTTTAATAATTCTTCCTCTATTGGGTCTTCTTGGTCTGATAATACTCCTTTTTTTGTTAAATAATTAATTCTTTAAAATCTAAGTTAATTTTATCGTTAATGAGTTTTACAAAATCATCAATCTTAAATTGACCTAATCTCCTTTTCCTTGTTCTCTTATTGAGAGAAGATTTTCTTTGGTTTCTTTCTCACCGACAATGAGCATAAACGGTATTTTGTTTAACTCTGCGTCCCTGATTTTTCTTCCTATTTTCTCAGCTCTTTGATCAACAAGACCGCGAATATCGTAATTTTTTAGAAGTTTTAAAACTTCTAAGGCATAATCGTTAAATTGTTCACTTAGCGGTAGTATAATAAATTGTTCTGGATTTAACCAAAGAGGAAATTTCCCTCCTGTATGTTCAATTAGTAAAGCAACAAATCTTTCCATAGAACCAAATGGAGCTCTGTGTATCATTACTGGTCTATGTTTTTGGTTGTCTGATCCGGTATATTCTAATTCAAATCTTTCAGGAAGATTGTAGTCAACTTGAATTGTACCTAGTTGCCACGATCTATTTAGTGCATCCTTAACCATGAAATCTAGTTTTGGTCCGTAAAATGCAGCTTCGCCATATTCAACCACAGTTTTTAGTCCTTTTTCTTCGGAGGCTTTTATAATTGCTTTCTCTGCCTTTTCCCAATTTTCTTTACTTCCAATGTACTTTTTATCGTCATTTTGGTCCCTGAGTGAAACTTGAGCAACAAAATCTTCAAATTTTAAAGCTTTAAAAACATATAGTACTAAATCAATAACTTTTTTAAATTCTTCCTCTAACTGATCAGGTCTGCAAAATATATGTGCATCGTCTTGGGTAAAACCTCTAACTCTTGTAAGACCATGTAGTTCTCCGCTTTGTTCGTAACGATACACAGTTCCAAACTCAGCCAATCTTAAAGGAAGATCTTTATAAGATTTAGGAGATGCATTGAATATTTCACAATGGTGAGGACAATTCATAGGTTTAAGCAAAAATTCCTCTCCATCATTAGGGGTTTTAATAGACTGAAATGAATCTTCTCCATATTTCTCATAATGACCAGAACATACATAAAGATCTTTATGTCCAATATGAGGGGTAGAAACTGGTAGATATCCTGAATCTTTTTGGGCTTTTTTAAGAAAGTTCATTAACCGTTCTTTTAGCTCTGTTCCCTTAGGAAGCCATAACGGTAATCCTTGCCCAACTTTTTCTGAAAATGTAAATAACTCTAGTTCTTTTCCAAGTTTCCTATGGTCTCTTTGTTTTGCTTGTTCTAACTGTTCAAGATATAGATTAAGATCTTTTTGTTTTTCAAAAGTTATACCATATATTCTTGTAAGCTGTTTGTTGTTTTCATCTCCTCTCCAATAGGCTCCAGCAATATTAAGAAGCTTCACTGCTTTGATAAAACCTGTATTTGGCAAGTGGGGTCCTCTACATAAGTCTGTAAATTCTCCTTGTGTGTAAAAAGTGATTGTACCGTCATCTAAATCATTTAAAAGCTCAACCTTATAAGGATCGTTTTTTTCTTTAAAATACTCTAAAGCATCTTTTTTAGTGATTTCTTTTCTTACAAAGGGGTTTTTCTCTCTAGCAAGTTCAATTATTTTTTTTTCAATTTTTTCTAAATCTTTTTCAGAAATACTGTAGTCTAGAAAGTCTACATCGTAATAAAAACCATTTTCTATAGGAGGACCAATAGCTAAATTAACTCCAGGATAAAAATATTCAAGAGCTTCAGCTAAAATATGAGCACTACTATGCCAAAGTGTAGATTTTCCGCCTTTATCTTGAAAGGTTAGTAATTTAAAATCTACATCTTCATTTAAAGACCTATTTAAATCCCAAACTTCTCCGTTTATTTCTGCAGCAAGAACCTTTCTTGCCAAGCCTTCACTTATAGATTTTGCAATATCTAAAGAGGTGGTTCCTTTAGCAACTTCTTTAATAGTTCCGTCTGGTAATTTTACTTTTATCATTTCTGTTATTTACAGACGGCAAATATAAGTAAATGATTTTCTCTTTAAACTTAGTATTTAAATAATTCCTTACTTTGTAAAAATTAGTTTGCATAACCAAAAATAATTCCAATGAAAAAAGCATCAATTTTATTATTAACTATTTGTGTTTCAATCTCTGTCTTCTCTCAAAAAAAGGACAAAAAACCTAAATCTGATTTAGCAAAAGTTAACATATCTGGTTTGAAATTTAGGTCTGTTGGACCAGCTTTAACTGCGGGAAGAATAGCAGATATTGCTGTGGATTCAGAAAATCCAAAAATTTATTATGTCGCAGTAGCTTCTGGTGGTGTTTGGAAGACTATGAATAGTGGAAATACCTTTGAACCTATTTTTGATAATCAATCTTCCTACAGTATTGGCTGTGTTTCTATAGATCCAAATAATCATAATACAATATGGGTAGGAACAGGGGAGAATAACAACCAAAGAAGTGTTGCTTACGGAGACGGAGTTTATAAAAGTTTAGACGGTGGTAAAAGCTGGAAAAATATGGGGCTTAAAGAATCTGAGCATATCGGTATGGTAAAAGTAGATCCAAAAAACTCTAACAAAATATTTGTTGCAGCTTACGGTCCTTTATGGAAAGAAGGAGGACAAAGAGGTTTGTACTGTTCTGAGAACGCAGGAAAAGATTGGAATTTAATTTTAAAAACTGATGAACATACAGGAATTAACGAGGTGCATATAGATCCTAGAAATTCAGAAATTCTTTATGCAACTGCACATCAACGAAGAAGACATGTATTTACATACGTAGGTGGAGGAGCAGGTTCTAAAATTTATAAATCAATAGATGGAGGAAAGAATTGGAGAGAATTGAAAAGTGGATTGCCTTCTGCAACAAAAGGAAGAATAGGAATGGATATATCTCCTTCCAATCCAGATTTCTTATATGCCTTGGTAGAAGCTGAAAATAACCAGAAAGGTCTTTATTTTTCTAATAACAGAGGAGAGAGCTGGAAAAAAGTAAATAAATATGTGACTAGTGGAAACTATTACCAAGAGGTTTTCTGTGATCCAAAAGATCCTAAAAAAGTTTTTTTCATGGATACTTGGCTTCACCACACTACAGACGGCGGTAAAACAGTAGAGAAGACTGGAGAAAAAAGCAAACATGTAGACAACCATTGTATTTGGATTAATCCAAACGATACGGACCATTGGATAGTAGGATGCGACGGTGGATTGTATGAAACTTGGGACCATGCAACTAACTGGCATTATAAACCCAATCTGCCAATTACTCAGTTTTATAAAGTGGCTGTAGATAACGACTTTCCATTTTATAATATTTATGGAGGAACCCAGGATAATAATAGTTTAGGTGGTCCTTCAAGAACAATTACCAACCATGGGATAATGAATTCAGACTGGTATATAACTAACGGCGGAGATGGCTTTGAAAGTGCTGTGGATCCTAAAAATCCAAATATTGTTTACGCTCAATCTCAGTACGGATGGCTAGTCAGATACGACCGCTTATCTGGCGAGAAAGTTGGAATAAAACCAATGGCGGATGAAAACATGAAAGCACTTCGTTGGAATTGGGATGCACCTTTAATTATAAGCCCTCATAATCATAAGAGATTATATTTTGCTGCCAATCAACTTTTTAGAAGCGATAATATGGGGGACGAATGGAAATGTATTAGCCCAGATATGTCTAGAGGAATAGATAGAAACCAATTAAAAGTAATGGGTAGAATTCAAAGCTCTGACGCTGTTATGAAAAACAAATCTACCACTATGTATGGTAATATTGTTGCTCTTGACGAATCTATTTTGAAAGAACATTTGCTTTATGTTGGAACCGATGATGGATTAATTCATGTTAGTGATAATGCTGGTGGAAATTGGACTAAGTACGATAATTTTAATGGAATTCCAGAAAATACCTATGTCAATTCTTTAGTTGCATCTAAGCATAACTCGGATAGAGTTTATGCGGTTTTTAATAACCATAAAAAAGGGGACTTTTCTCCTTATGTAATGGTATCTAACGATAGAGGTGAAACTTGGACATCTATTGTTTCAAATCTTCCAAAGAGAGGATCTGTTTATGATATAGCTGAAGATCATCAAGATGAAAATTTATTATTTGTAGGTACAGAATTTGGAGTTTTCTTCACTTATAACTCTGGAAAGGAATGGAAGCAATTAAAAAACGGTTTGCCTACAGTCGCTGTTAGAGACATAGAAATTCAAGAGAGAGAGAACGATTTAGTTTTAGCAACTTTTGGTAGAAGTTTTTATGTTTTAGATAATTATTCTTCTTTAAGACAATTAAAAAATAAGATGAATGCAAAAGCTCATATTTTTCCTATAAAGAAATCACTTATGTATATAGATTCTAGACCATTAGGAAATAGAGGGAAAGGCTCTCAGGGAGAATCCTATTTTACTGCTAAAAACCCACCTGTAGGCGCAGTCATAAAATACTTTTTTAACGATACTTTAAAAACACAAAAGCAAATAAGACAAGCATTAGAAAAGAAGAAAATAAAGTCTAAAGAGGATATTGAATATCCAACTTTGCAACAACTTAAGCTAGAAGATAAGGAAGAAAAACCATATTTGCTTTTTACCATCTACGATTATGAGGGAAATGAAATTAGAAAGATGATAGAGTCTCCAAAATTAGGACTTAATGAATTGGTTTGGAATTTTCGTTTAACACCACAAACAAATATTTCACTAAAAACTTCCCAACCTGGTAGATATTCTGAAGCTAGAAATGGCCCATTGGCTCTACCTGGAAAATATTTTATTTCTATGCATAAAGTAGTTAATGGTAAATCTACTTTGATGGTGCAAAAGACACCATTTGAATGTTCTTGGTTGAACGATCTGTCTACTCCTACTGAAAATAAAGAAGAATTACTGGCATTTCAAGTAAAAGTAGATAGATTAAGAAAGGCTGTTGATGCATTTGGTGAAGTAATGGATAAAGACAAGGAAAGATTGAAATTTATTAAAGCTGCAATTAAATCCTATCCTAACTTAGATATTACCTTATTAGAAACTATCTCTAGCTTAGAAGATACAATTGACGTTATTAATATTTTGCTTTATGGAGATCCTTCTTTAAGTAGTAGAGATATTGAACAAAAAGAATCTATTGCTTCTAAAGTTGGTATTATTATTTGGAATATGTGGCGAAGTAGATCTAATCCTACAATGACTAATGAAAAACTGTATCAAATAGCATCCTCAGATTTTGAAAAATTGATTACCGAAATTCAAAACTTAGACAATTCTATCAAAGAAATTGAAACTTATTTGGAAAAGAACGAAGTTCCTTTTACACCAGGTAGAGGATTAATTTTAAATTGGAAAAAAGAATAACTAAAAACCAGTTTTAGAATAATTGTTGTATTTCTTTGGATCAAATTCGTACAATATGGCTTTTCTTCCTCTTGAATTTCTTTGTACTTTTTTAACTTCTCTCAAGAAATCCATTTCTAAAATTCTTCTTCTAAAATTTCTTTTGTCAAACTTCTTAGATAAAAACGATCCATACAATCCTTCTAATTCTTTCATAGTAAACTGATCTGGCAATAAGTTTTTCCCCAAGGGTCTGTATTTCATTCTCCTTTTGATTCTTTTAAGGCCCATATCGATCATCTCGTTGTGGTCAAAGGCTAGTTCTAGATTGTTTTCTAGATTTACAAATTTGGCATTGTTTTCAACATTTAATACTACACTATCCTTTTCCAAATTTATTAGCCCATAAAATGATATGTCGATAATTCTCCCTTCAGGATGTCTATAAACTTTACCAAAAGCATTTAGCTGCTCTACGTAAATTTTATCGTTTCCAATATTTTCTTTAAGAATTTCTGAACATACATCTTCTAACGATTGATTAGATTTCATTATCTTATTGGGAAGTGTAAGCGCATTTTTAAATGGTTGTTTTTTATTTATAACGGTTAAAATTTTTTTTTCACCACCATCGTAACAAAACAAACTTATACTTATAGAAACTCCGATTTTACTAAGGTCATTTAAATTATCCATTATAATAAGTGTATTAAAAACACTAAGGTAGTTAATTTATTATTCCTGAGCCAATTAGTTCATCATTTTTATACCAACTTATAAACTGTCCTGGAGTTATTCCTCTTTGAATTTCTTTAAAGGAAACTTTTAAACCAAACTCATTAGAAGTAATTGAACAAGGTGTTAATTTTTGACGATACCTAATTCTAGAGTCATAGACAGTAGGAGTATCGATGTCTATTTTTAAGTCTTCTCTTATCCAATGTATATTTTCTTTTTTTACAGTCAATCCATTTCTATACAATCCCGGGTGATCTTCTCCTTGGCCCACATATATAATATTCTCTATCACATCAGTACCAATAATAAAAAGGGGTAGGGGAAATCCTCCAATATTCAAACCTTTTCTTTGTCCAATTGTATAATAATGGGCACCATTATGGTCTCCTATTACCTTACCCATTGAACTGGAGTATTTATAACTTTCAAATTTATTGGTAATATTTTCTTTAAGGTACATTGAATTACTAGAATTAATTTCTACAACTTTTCCTGTTTTTGGTTTTAAAAATTGTTGTAAAAAAGTAGGTATCTTTACTTTTCCTATAAAGCAAAGCCCTTGAGAATCCTTTTTTTCTGCAGTATTTAATCCAATTTCTTTAGCTAATTTTCTAACCTCTTTTTTTTGCATATCTCCAATTGGAAAAAGGGTTTTACTTAATTGAAATTGATTTACCTGACACAAAAAATAGCTTTGGTCTTTTGTGGTGTCTTTTCCAGCCAAAAGTCTTTGAATTTTATTTCCGTTAATAATCACTTCTTCCTTTCTGCAATAATGTCCAGTTGCAACAAAATCAGCTCCAATTTCAATGGCTTTTTTCAAAAATAAATCAAATTTTATTTCTCTATTGCAAAGAATATCTGGATTAGGTGTTCTACCGTTTTTGTATTCTATAAACATGTAATCTACTATTCTCTCTTTGTATTCTTTACTGAAATCAATTACTTGAAACGGAATTCCTAAAATTTCAGCTACTTGTAGAGCGTCGTTACTGTCTTCTATCCATGGGCAGTCATCGTCAATAATCACAGACTCATCGTTCCAATTTCTCATAAATAGTCCAATGACATTATATCCTTGATTTTTTAGTATATAGGCAGCTACACTTGAATCTACCCCTCCGGAAAGTCCTACAACAACAGTTTTCATTTATCAAAAGTAAATAGAATTCATCTTTTGTCCTAACATTGATTTTTTTGTTAAATTAAATTTATCTTTATTGATTAGAAATAATTCAATGAATTCTAACTTTCCAAATTTATTAAAACCACTTGATTTAGGATTTACCTCCTTAACAAATAGAGTTCTAATGGGTTCGATGCATACGGGCTTAGAAGAAGTAAAGAATGGTTATAAAAGAATGGCAGTTTATTTTGAGCAAAGAGCCAAAGGCGGGGTAGGATTAATTGTTACAGGAGGGATTGCTCCAAATTTTAGAGGCTGGGTTGCCCCATTTTCAAGCAAATTAACTTCCAAAAGAATTGCAAGAAAACATAGATTAATAACAAACGCGGTTCATAAATACGATACCAAAATTTGTATGCAAATTTTACACGCTGGTAGATATGGCTATCACCCGTTTAATGTATCTGCAAGTAATATAAAATCTCCAATTTCTAAGTTTAAAACTAAAGCTCTTTCAGAAAGAGCTATTCAATCCACCATTAATGATTTTGTAAGATGTTCAAAACTAGCCAAATATGCTGGTTATGATGGAGTTGAAATCATGGGTTCTGAAGGATATCTAATTAATCAATTTATTGTTAAAAGAACCAATAGAAGAAACGATAAATGGGGTGGAAGCTATCAAAATAGAATTAAGTTTCCAATAGAAATAATAAGGAGAATAAGAGAAGAGATTGGAAAAGAATTTATAATAATTTTCAGATTATCTATGCTTGATTTGGTAGAAGGAGGTAGTACATGGGAAGAGGTAGTTCAACTGGCTAAGGAATTAGAAAAAGTTGGTGTCAACATAATAAATACAGGAATTGGATGGCATGAGTCTAGAATTCCTACCATAGCAACTATGGTTCCTAGAGGAGCTTTTAGTTGGGTAACCAAAAGAATGATGGGAGAAGTAAATATTCCACTAATCACTACCAATCGTATAAACACACCAGAAATTGCAGAAAAAATACTTTCCGATGGACATGCAGATATGGTTTCTATGGCTAGACCATTTTTAGCAGATCCAGAATTTGTGAATAAGGCAATTGAAAACAAGTCAGAAGAGATAAATACCTGCATTGCATGTAACCAAGCATGTTTAGACCATGCTTTTAAAGGAAAAGTAGCAAGCTGTCTTGTGAATCCTCTTGCATGTCATGAAACAGAAATTATTTTAAAAAAAATATCTAAAGTAAAATCTATTGCTATTGTTGGAGCAGGTCCAGCAGGTCTTGCATATGCTACAACTGCAGCCAAAAGAGGACACAAAGTAACTTTGATAGAGAAATCAAATAGCATAGGTGGCCAATTTAATATGGCTAAAAAAATACCTGGCAAAGAAGAATTTCATGAAACTTTACGATATTTTCAGGTTATGCTTGAAAAGTATAAAGTAGATATTAAATTAAATACAACTTTTGATCCTTCTATGGCTGACAAATATGACAAGGTGATTTTAGCTACGGGAATAATCCCTAGAAAACCTAAAATCAAAGGTATTGACCATCCAAAAGTAGTAGGTTATATAGACGTATTGAATAATAAAGTCAATATTGGCTTTTCTGTAGCTTTGATTGGTGCTGGTGGAATTGGTTTTGATGTAGCTGAATATTTATCTCATAAAGGAGAATCTACATCGGCAAAGACTTCCTTATTTATGAAAGAGTGGGGGGTAGACATGAATTTCTCCTCTAGAGGAGGAATTGAAGGAATAAAACCTGATATCTCAAAACCAGAAAGAAAAATTCATCTATTACAAAGAAAAAATGGCAAAGTAGGAGCTGGACTAGGAAAAACAACTGGTTGGATTCATAGATTTGCACTAAGAAATAAAGAAGTTAAAATGATAAATAATGTGGAGTATAAAAAGATTGACGATAAGGGTCTACACTACACTAGAAATAATAAAGAATTTGTTTTAGAAGTTGATCATGTAGTTATTTGCGCAGGTCAATTAAGTAACAATTCAATTTTTGAGTCTTCTATGGCTATAAATAATAATACAGAAATTATTGGTGGTGCTTTTCTTGCTTCAGAATTAGATGCTAAAAAAGTAATAGATCAAGCTGTTAGAAGTGCAGCTAAAGTTTAAAACAAGCCGTATCTAACAATACTAAATAGCGCTCGAAACCCATCTCTCCATCGGATTTTTTTACCTTCATCTACAGTTCTTGGATTGTAGGTAATAGGAATTTCTTTCCATCTAAGATTTTTATTTTTGGCGAGTTTTGCAGTTACTTCTGGATCAAATGCAAAACGATTTTCCTTTAAATCTAATTTTTTGAAAATTTTTGTAGGAATTAGTTTATAACATGTCTGCATATCTGTTAATTTTACTCCAAAACAAAAATTTCCTAAAGCAGTTAGTAGTTTATTGGCAATTCTATTTAAAATAGATTCTTTTTTCTTTTTTTTGCTATTAATAAATCTAGAGCCATAAACAATTTCAGCTTCATCTTTTAAAACAGGTTCCAATAAATCATTTATTTGTTGAGGATCTAGTTCAAGATCTGCATCTTGAATTATACAATAATCTCCTTCAACAATTTCAAGTGCTTTTTTAATGGATCCACCTTTGCCAAGATTTAAATCATTTTCTATTAAAGTTATATTGGAAGAACTGTTTTCTTTTATAAATCTTAAAATTTCTTTTTTGCTTTCATCTTTTGAAAA
>Ga0233438_10003647_pt1 | contig 14091 bp, 15 predicted proteins | sample SI_123_September_FD_182720 | JGI IMG/M metagenome (GOLD analysis project Ga0233438, IMG submission 182720) | Seawater microbial communities from Saanich Inlet, British Columbia, Canada - SI_123_September2016_10_MG | ecosystem: Environmental > Aquatic > Marine > Inlet | place: Canada: British...
TCTTCAACAAATATCGCTCCTTTCTTTTTTAAATCGTCAACAACATATTTGTTGTGAACAATTTCATGACGAACATAAACGGGTGCCCCATATTTTTGTATAGATTTTTCAACAATCTCAATGGCTCTCTCGACCCCAGCACAAAAACCCCTTGGGGCAGATAATAAAATTTTTAATTCTTTATTTTTCATTTTTTTCTAAAAAATATTCCAGCAATATATGTGGAAAGGTTAAAGACGCCAAACCTATAAATATTACTTTTAAAATTGCATTATCTAAATTGTATGAATTACTTAGTAGATACAGAGCAATAAAAAACAAAATACCGGTCAGAATGGTTAAAGGTAAAGCTTTTTTAACAAACAATACAAATCCATTAGCTACACTGTTTGGATCAAGCACGATAGCTAATGAAACTGTATGTCTAATCGAATGTAAAAAACAAAAATAAATAGTAAAAGCAAGTAGTGGAGATAAATAGTAATTTAGTATTAAAATCGAAAAATAATCTAAAAAAATTACGAACTTTTTGATTTCAAAATTTTTCAAGAAAAGAAAAATACTAGATAGGGTGCTAAAGATTATTCCTACTTGAATAACTTTATTTGTCTCAATAAAATTTAAACTTAAATAAAATATTTCATTGTCAATTAATAATAATTTAAAAATTGCTATAGTTTCTTGAAAATGAAAATATATAGGAGCAAGTATAATTAAAAATCCTTTAAAAAAATACAGTATTTGGATGAAATTAGATTCATTATTAATTAAAAATTGCGTATCTTCTTTGCCAAAGTGGTAGGAAGCGACTATTAAAAAAAGAATTAAAGTTATAGCTGGTAATAGTATCCAAATTACTAGGACTGTTGCTGAAATTAAAATATAAGCAATATAAAATATATAAGTTGATTTTAATTTTAATAACCCAAGCAGTTTTTTTCCCTTAATATGATCTAATGAACCATGGGAAACACCTATAGTTAAAATTAAAAGTAAACATATAATTGATGAGATATTTGAATTACTATATTTAAAAAATAAAACACAAAAAATATTTACACCAAAGAAAAAAATAAATGAATGATTTAGATTTATTTTTTTTATTTTATTGATCATATTAAATTAATTCTTTTAAAAATTTCCACTTTGGCATTTTTAAAATAACTTCTAAATCTTCAAAAAAACTGCTTTTATTTGATAAAAAATTAATGGCTGTTTTAGGTTTTGAATTAAAAACCTTAAAAAATATATTGGCCATTTCATTAGAATTATTTTTAAGAACTCTTAATAAGATTTTATCTAAAAAATCATATTTTGAATTAATTTTAAACAGGTTTATACTTTTTATGTTTTCTATATTCTCTCTTATATATTTGCTTTGTTCTTGAATATTTAGGAAAGTATAACCTGTGCTTAACCTTGTCATGCCTCCTGCTGAACCTATGTAAATTTCATCAAATTTATTGACATTTTTTTGTCTAAAAAGTGGGATTGCACCAGTTTCTCTAAAATTAATTTTACAGTTTCTGATATTTAGATGTTTACTTAGATAATCATCAATTTGTTTATCATAGTCATTAAGTTTTTCATTATTTAGTTCAGATATCCATGTAGTTTCAACTAATGCATTTCTTTTTGTAAATGGAAGCGTGTAAAAAAAATGAACTTTGTTTCTTTGATCACAAGCAAAATCCATCAAATTAAATATTTCATCATCAAAAAAGTCTTTATCAGTTTCTATTTCAACTCCACAAAAATGCTGCCATAATTCATTCTGTTTGTTTTCAAAATTAGGTACGCTATTAAATATAATTGAATTTGATTTATCTAGTTCATCTATTTCTTTAAAAAAATGAATATTTTTATTTATTTTAAGTTTTGAAAGTATTTTTTCGTAAAACATACCGCTATCAATTGTCTGATAGGGGGTATTTTGGCAATTTATATATTTTGTTTCATCTGGGGTATTTATTGTAAAATTATTCCAGCTTTTTTTAATACAATCATTGAAGTTATGTGAGAAAACTCTCCAAAAAGACCAAGTCTTGTCTCTTTTATATTCATCTCTTGGCTCAATAATAGCTAAAGTTTTATTTTTTAATTTATCATGAATTTCTAGTTCATAGGCTAATGAGAGACCTGCACATCCACCACCTATAATTATATAATTAAATTCTTTCATTTAAATTTATTTCTTCATTAATTAAATCATGATCATGTTCAATCTTATCATCGTTTTTACTTATAAGTGATAACTTAATTAAGTCAAAAATAGATAAAAAAGTTTCAATTATCTTTTCAATATTTGAAACATAAATTTTTCCAGATTTTTTATAATTTTCTAAATTTTGTTTTTTAAGAATTTTATTTCCAATTTTTTTGTAAACTCGTCTTGCAACTAAAATTGCAAATCGAAAAGTAAAAGGAATTTGTTTGATTGAATAAAATGAATTTTCATAAAATTTTTCAGAAAGCTTTATAGTAGATTCTATTTCTTCAAAATTAAAATTTATGTAAGATCTTCCAAAATTAAAGTCTTCCACCACATCCCTAGATATATTTGTTAGTTGCATAGCAATACCAAGATCAATAGCTGATTTTAATGAGCTTTTTTTATTTACTTTTAAAATTTTAGCCATCATTAATCCAACAGTTCCGGCTACTTTATATGAGTAGAGCAACAAATCTTTTTTATTTTTTAACTTTATATTTTTTTGAATATCTGAATTTATTCCATCCAACAAGTCATGAACCACTTTTATTGGAATATTAAATTCTTTTATCAGTTGCCACATATTACTAATAATAGGATCATCAAACTTTTGATTATTAAAATTATTTTGAAAATTTATAAATTTTTCTTTTTTAATAGAAATATTTTCATCACTATCGGCAATATTGTCAGCAATTCTACAAAAATCATACAAAGCTGAACATTTTAAATATGTTTTTTTTGGTAGAAAAAAACCTGCCCAATTAAATGATTTAGCGTATATCGATAAATAACTCTGATCACCCATTATATGATTTTATCTAATACCTTTGCTGAAGACAACACACCTGGTACCCCGGCTCCAGGGTGAGTTCCTGCACCAACAAAATAAAGACCATCATAAATCTCTGACTTATTATGAAATCTGAAATAAGCTGACTGAGTAAATTTTGGCTGAATAGAAAATCCAGACCCAAACTTTGTATTTAGGTCTTTTTCAAAATAATCTGGAGTTAAGTAAAAATCTTCAACAATATTTTCATTAAGATTTGGCATTAGATCTTTTTCCATTTTATTAATAATTAATTTTTTCATCTTTTCTCCTTCTATATTCCAATCGATTCTAGATTGGTTATTAGGAACAGGAACCAAAACATAAAAACAGTCATTTCCTTCTGGAGCCATAGATTTATCTGTAGCTGATGGTCTATGCAGATAATAACTAACGTCTTCGTTTAGTTTTTTCTTATCAAATATATCATCAAGATGTTCTTTGTACTTATTGCCAAATTTTATTGTGTGATGTTCTACATTTTCATAAATTTTTTTTGTTCCAAAATAATATACGAATAATCCCATTGAATACTCCATTCTCTTTTTTTTCCAGTTAAATAAGAATGATTTATTGTTATTTCCGTCTAATAACTTTTCATATACTGCCGGTGGATCAGCATTACAAATTATAATGTCTGCATTTACAGTGTTATTATTGCTTAACTGAACACCTGTGACTTTAGTATTTTTTGATATAATTTTTTTTACCTCATTACCTTTAATTACTTTTATTCCAACTTCACTCATTAATTTTTCAAAACCTTTAATTATATTTCCCGTTCCACCCATTGAATAATGAATCCCCCATTTTTTTTCCAAATATAGGATTAATCCATAAATTGAAGTTGTGGTTAAAGGATTACCCCCAACTAAAAGAGGGTGCATACTTAACATTCTTCTTAGTTTTTCATTTTTTATATATGAAGATACTAAGGAGTAGACAGATTTGTAACTTTTAAGTTTTAATAGTGCAGGCAGTTGTTGCATCATCACTAATGGCTTGTCAAAAGGAACATCAGCAAGTTCTGTAAAACCTTTATCAAAAATTTTTTTTGTAAAATTAACTAATTTTTCATAACCTTGTACATCTTCTAAACTCAATTCTTCAATTTGAGCTTTCATTTCATTTTCGTCGCCAGAATAATTAAATTTAGACTTATCTTCAAAAATAAACTGATACCAAATTTTTAAAGGAGATAGTTCAATGTAATCTTTTGGATTTTTTTTAAATAATTCAAATAATTCATTAATAAGATATGGCGCGGTAATTACAGTTGGACCTCCATCAAAAGTAAAACCATTTCTTTTAAACACTCTTGCTCTACCCCCAAGATCTTGATGTTTTTCAATTAGTGTAACATCGTGACCTTTGGCTCTAAGTCTCAGGGCTGCAGCAATTCCACCAAATCCAGAACCAATAACTATAGAATTCATTTTAACAATTTATAGTTTTTTTGAAAAATTGTAAGAATATTATGAGTTAATTTTTTTTAACTCTTCTTTTGTTTCATCTAAATTTTTTTGAAACAGGGCATCAAGTTTTGTTTTATCAACTGATGTAGTGATGATCTTCTTAACAGAATCCACAGCTATTTTAATTGAAGCATCTTTTATTTCTTTTATAGCAGCTTCTTTCATTTGGCTTATCTTATTTTCAGCTAAGTTCTTTTTAATCTCTGAAGATTTATGAAATTTATCATTTAATTCTATAATTAACTTATCTGAGTCTTTTTTAGCCTCATTAAGAATTTCATTGCTGACTGTTTGAGCGGTGTCTAATCTATTCTGAGCATTATCAAGCAAAGTTCTTGCTTCAGTTCTTAATTTTTCGCTTTCATCAATCTCATTTTTAATGTCAGAAATCATTTTATCTAACATTTCAGTAATTTTTTGAGGGATCTTCAGATAAATTAAGCCTCCAAAAAAAATTACGAATGATACTGCTACCCAAAATGTTGCATCAATTGCCATAATATTTATCTCCACTTCTCCTAGATAAATCATCAACAATTGCAGATATACTGCTATTATTTACTTCAGCTCCAATAAGTTTTTGTATTAGTTCTGATGAGGTTTCGATAGCAATCTTATTGATCTTATCAGGCGCACTGTTACGCAAGGTCTTTATTTCTTCTTCAGCTTTACTTATTTCTTCATCAATTTGACTTTCTAACACTTCTTTTTTAGCATTAATATCTTTCAATGCTTTTTCTCTAGCTTGATTGAAGATAGTTTTTGCTTCAAGTTTACTTTTGGAAATAATTTCCTCATACTCTTTTAGCTTCATTTCACTATCTTCTCTTTGTTTTTCTGCAGCCTCAATATTTTCCAATATTTGTGATTTACGTGTTTCTAAGTTTGCACTTATTTTTGGTAGTATCAGTTTTGATAAAACTATGTACAAAATACCAAAAGTAAGTGTTAACCAAAAAATCTGCGAAACCCAAAATTCAGGATTTAATTGAGGCATACCTCCGCTTTCAGCTGCAAAAGCTTCCATTGAAAAAAGGAAACTAAAAAATATTGACTGAAAATATATTTTTTTAATCATTAAATTTAAAATGCAAATAGAATGATTAACGCTACTACCAATCCAAATAATCCTGTTGCTTCTGCAAGTGCAAAACCTAAAAGCAAATTAGGAAACTGTTTTTGTGCAGCAGAAGGGTTTCTCATTGCTCCTGACAAATAGTTTCCAAAAATTATTCCAATACCAACACCGGCACCAGCTAAAGCTATTGCTGCTAAACCTGCTCCGATCATTTTTGCTGCTTCTAATTCCATTATATCCTCCTATGTTAATTAATGGTGTAAATTTAATGCATCGTTCAAATAGATGCAGGTTAAGATTGCAAAAACGTATGCTTGAAGAAAAGCAACTAAGATCTCCAAACCTGTTAATGCAACCGAAAAACTCAGTGGAAGCCATCCACCAACTATTCCAAGGCTAATTACAAAGCCTCCGAAAACTTTCATCATAGTATGACCTGCCATCATATTAGCAAATAATCTAACAGATAAACTAACTGGCCTACTTAAATAAGAAATAATTTCTATTACCACTATTAAAGGGAGTAGCACTGCTGGAACCCCACTAGGTACAAATAATTTTAAATAACCGAAACCATGTTTCATAAATCCAATTACAGTCACGCCAATAAAAATAAATGCTGCTAAAACAAATGTTACGATGATATGACTAGTTACTGTAAAAGTATAAGGTATCATTCCGAACATGTTGCAGAACAGTACAAACATGAAAAGAGAAAATATAAATGCAAAATATGGTTTTGCTTTTGATCCGGCAGTATCGCTTATCATTTTAGATACAAATGTGTAGCTAAGTTCTGCTAAGAGTTGAATTTTATTTGGAAGCAATGAATTTTTTTTAGAACCAAGATTAAAAATTACTAAAATTGCAACTGAACTTATAATCATAAACAAACTAGCGTTTGTAAACGAAATATCAAATGCACCCACCTTAATTTCTGGTCCAATTCTGTAAACATTGAATTGGGTCATTGGATTTGCTGCCATAAATTCTTATCTACTTTTGCATATTTTTTGCGGACCTGATTACATTTGTTATTCCAGCAACCACACCAACAAAAAAAAATATTAATATAAACCAGGGTCTAGTACCAAAGGTTTGGTCAAAAATAAACCCAATAATTGTCCCAACTGCCACTGCAGCAACTAATTCTGTACTCAATTTAAAGGCTGTTCCAATAGAGGATGGGTTGTCATCTTTATTCTGAGGGTTTTTCTTTAAAATCTTCTTTTTTGCAATCTCTAAGCGAGTTTTAAACTGATCTTTTGGCATTTATATAGTTTAGGCAACCATACTCTCTGCTTTTTGTAAATCAACAGCAACTAACTGACTAATGCCTTTTTCTGGCATCGTCACTCCATAAAGTCTATTCATTTTAGACATTGTCAGTGCGTGATGAGTCACGATAATGAATTTTGTGTTAGTTATTTTTATAAGCTCTTCAAGCAAGCTACAAAATCTTGTTACATTAGCATCATCAAGTGGTGCATCAACTTCATCTAGGACACAAATAGGGGATGGGTTTGTTAAAAATACGGCAAAGATTAAAGATAAGGCAGTTAACGCTTGTTCTCCACCAGATAATAAAGTTATAGACTGAAGTCTTTTACCAGGCGGACTAACTAACATCTCCAAACCTGCCTCTAAAGGATCATCTGAGTCGACTAATTCAAGTTTTGCATTTCCACCATTAAAAAGTTTTGTATAAACTTCGTTAAATTTCCTATTAACTTTTTCAAATGCTTCAATTAACCTTTCCCTACCTTTTTGATTGAGTTCATTAATGCTGTCTTTTAGTTTTATAATTGCTGTCACTAGATCTGAACGATCTTGTTCCATTTTTTTTATTTCTTCTTCATACTTGCTAGTTTCTTCATCAGCTTTTAGGTTCACTGATCCTAATTTTTCCCTTTCTTCTTTTTTTTTATCCAAGGTATCTTCTTGATCTACAGGATTAGGTAGGTCTTCAACACCATTTAGATTTGAATTTTCTAAAATATTTTCCTCAGATAAATTAAGCTCTGAATTTATTCTATCTAATAGATCACTTTTTCTTTTTTGCAGACCTTCAATAGTTGCTCCAGAACTTGCTTTTCTCTCTCTAATTTGAATTGATTGTTCTTGAATTTCATTTAATTGAGATCTTAAATTTTCTATTTGTTTATCAGTTTCTTCAATAACAGAGTCATTATCAATCTTTTCTTTATTTGATATTCTTAAATTTTCTGAAATTTGACCCTTTCTTTCAGCTTGAATTTTAGGCTGATTATCCAATTCTTTTAGTTGGTCTGATAATTTGTTTTTCCTATCAGTTAATTCTCCAACCATCTTTTCAGAATTAGACAATAAGTTTTTCCAACTTTCAACTTCAGTTTCTATAGTTTTAATTCTCTCATTACGTTTTATAGATTCATTTTTAATTGATTGATTTTTACTGTATGCATCTGCATATTTTTCTTGAAGTTGTTTTATATTTTGTGACTTTTCATTTACACTTAATAATTCCTCTCTTGATCTTTCATTTTTTAAATCATTTAAAAAATTATCTAGCTCCATATTACACCTGTCCAATAATGTGACTGCTTGATTGATTTCGTTACTATCAATTAACTCTTTCACTCTATTGATAGAGTCTTTAACATTTTTAATTGGACCAACACTAATGTTTATTGACCCCTCAGCTATATTATTTACTACCTCATCAACTGCTTTTTGCTCTTCTTTTAGTTTATTTTTGGCATTTTCTAATTCTTCATTGGAAAGTTTTTCTGTTTCAAAATATTTAGAATCTATTTCTATTAATTCAGTTTTTTCCTCTTTTAGTCTTTTTTCATTGGAATTAGCATCAATAATAATTCCTCTTTCTCTTGATATGTCTTCATCTAAAGTCTGAAGTGATTTTTTAATATTTTCTATCTCATCTTGTGTTCTAGTATTTTCTTCATCTAAACTTTGAAGCTCTAGATTAAGTCTTTGTATTCTTGATAAATTTTCAATATTTTTTTCTCTTAGAGGAGACACTTTCTCTATTGCTATTTTAATAGAATTGTCTAGTTCAGCTATTTTATTATTAAAACCTTCTACCTCTCCTCCTGCCTCATTATTTATCTCATTTTCAATTTTTATTTCTTTATCAATCTCTAATAGTTTTAAATAATAAAGCCCCGCCTCAATTTTTTTTATTTCTTCCGAAATCAATTTATATTTTGTAGCTTCTTCAGCTTGTTTTTGAAGATTAGCTAGTTGCTTTTCTTGCTGTCTTCTAAGTTCATCAGCTCTTTTGAGATTATTTTCTGCAGCTCCCAATCTTAGTTCGGCCTCATGTCTTCTAACATGTAAACCAGAAATTCCTGCAGCTTCCTCCAAAATTGCTCTTCGGTCTGTTGGCTTTGCAGTTACTAATGCACCAATTCGTCCCTGACTAATCATCGAGGGAGAATGTGCGCCAGTTGATAGATCTGCAAAAAACATTTGAGCATCTCTTGCTCTTACTTCCTTATCATTAATATAAAATTTAGAACCTTTATCTTTTTCAATTTTTCTTCTGACACTTATTTGATCTAGATCACGGTATTGAACTGGTCCTTCATTATTTTTGTTTTCTACCTCAATTGAAACTTCTGCGATATTCTTTGAGGCTTTATTGGAGGTTCCTGAAAAAATTACATCCTCCATTCCTGATCCACGCATGCTTTTTGCAGAGGTTTCTCCCATGACCCACCTTAGAGACTCAACTATGTTTGACTTTCCACAACCATTAGGCCCAACAATTCCAGTAAGACCCTCTTCAATTAAGAAATTTGTTTTATCAGCGAATGATTTAAATCCATTTAATTGGATTTTTTTAAACTCCATGCACTAACTTATATCAGTTTTTCTAGAGCTTTTTTTAAATTTTTATAAGTTAGAGTTTTTTCAAACTTTTGATTATTGATTATTATCGTAGGAGTAGCATTAACATTGAAGTTTTTTACCCCATCGATTCGGTCATTTAAAACAAAATCCTCGATTTCTTTGTTATTTATGCAAGTTTCAAAATCAACATCAATTCCTTCACTAGTTAAAAATTTCTGAAGATTTTTATTTGCTTCTTGGACAGAACTACCTTTGACCCATTTTTGTTGGTTTGCATACAATGTATTTAAAATTTTCGAATCACCATCATTTTTACATTGTGAAACTTTTGCAGCATTAAAAGCTGCAATATCTAAAGGGAAGTGTCTAAATTCAATTTTAGCTAAACCTGTATCAAGATAATCTTTTTTAAGTTCAGGATATACATCTTTATGAAAATTTGCACAGTGACTACAAGTTAAAGATTCAAAAGCAATTATAGTTATTTTTGCGTCTTTACTTCCTACAACAATTCTTTTTACTTCCTCTGCGCTGATAGTGGAAATAGTGCTAAAAAAAATTGTTAAAATAATTAGAATTTTTTTCATTTTTCTTTAAATACTTTAGTTAATTCAATAAGTGATTTTTTAATTTTATCATTTTTAACATCATTAATTTTACTTTGGTATTTATTAATTGCGGCATTTTCACGATTAGCCTCTTTCTTAAAAAAGATTTTTTTCTCATCGTCAAAGCTAATAAATTTAAGCTTTTCTACAACTGAATAACCAAAAAAACTGTTCATCTTGTCTAAAATTTCTTTTTTTGAATATTCTAAATCAACTTCATGACCTCTTTTTACCATTACCAATAAAGTACTTACCCCAAACCTATTAGAATTCTTAAATGACTTTGGATAACAAACTTTAAATAACTCATCACCAACAATATATCTCCAGTTACTTAGTGTTTCAGAATATATATGACCCTTTTTATTGATGATTTTTTTTACATTTTTAGGCAAAGTGTCTTTAAAAGATCTTAAACCTTGAATGGTGACATTTCCACGCTTAGTGTTATTTTTAAAATGCATATGAAAGATCAAACAATATCAAATAAAATTCTTAATTGGTATGATATTAATAAAAGGTCATTACCTTGGAGAAAAAAAACTTCTTCAAAAAAAAAGCAATATTACACCCTGGTTAGTGAATTTATGCTTCAACAAACTCAAGTTATAACAGTGATACCCTATTTTAATCGATTTATTAAGAATATTCCCAATTTAGAAGCTTTGGCCAGTTTTAAAAATCGAAAACTTTTTAAGCTATGGGAAGGACTTGGTTATTATTCAAGAGCTAGAAATTTAAAGAAAACTGCACAAGTTATAATTAAAGATTTCAATAAAAAATTACCTAATGATTTTTTAGATTTAAAATCACTACCTGGTATTGGAGATTATACAGCAAGCGCAATATCAGCTATTGCATTTAATAAGCCCATTATCCCCTTAGATGGCAACATCGAAAGAGTTTTAAAAAGATATTTATATTTAAAAAAAGAAAGTCAAATTCAAAAAGGAAATTTAATTAAAAGTAAAAAAGTTTTAGGAACATCAAGTAGATCTAGTGATTATGCTCAAGCTTTGATGGAACTAGGTGCACTTATTTGCAAACCCAATAATCCTATTTGTGAAAAATGTCCAATCTCAAAAAATTGTAAATCTTTTATTAAGAAAGATTTTACTTTAACTAAAATTAAAAAAAACAACAAAGATAAATATTTTTTATTAAAGGTTTATAAAAAAAATAATAAATATTTATTAGTCAAAAATACAAATTTTAATTTTTTAAAAAATTTTAATATTTTTCCAATGAAAGAATTAACTAAGCCTAAAAACTTTAGCCAAAATCTAAGTGTTAAAATGTCTAATATGAATATGAATATCAAAGTTGAAAATCACAAGATGAATAAACCAATACCCTTTTCTTATTGGATTAATCCTGAAAAATTAAGTGATTATACTTTGCCAACATTTACAAAAAAAATTGTTACATATTTGGAAAAAAACAAATGAAAAAAATTGCGATAATTGGAGCGGGGATTTCTGGTTTATATATTGCAAATTTATTCAAAGAACATTCTGATTACCAGGTTAGTATTTATGAAAAAAATACTGCAATCAACTTAGATGAAGGATATGGGATACAGCTTTCAACTAACAGCATTAAACTGCTTAATAAAATTGGATTTAATATTTTAGAAAATAAAGATAAATTTCACCCAGAAAAAATAGATTTTTATACAATTAAACAAGAAAAAAAAATATGTGATCTGAATATTTCAGAGTTTAATTCTGAAGATTGTAAGTACACAACACTAAAAAGATCTAAATTAATTGAATTTTTAAAAGATAGAATAAACAGTAATATAATTAAGTACGATCATAATATTGAAAAAATTGAAAAAAATAATGATCAAATAAATTTAATTTTTAATAAAAAAAATAGAGTAATTTGTGATTATCTAATCATTTCTGATGGTGTTTTTTCTAAAGGCAAATCATTAATTTCTAATAATAAAATAAAACCTGCTTATAATAATTCAATTGCAATTAGGGGTAATATTTCAAAAAATAATCTTAATCATTTAAATAAAAAAAATATTTCTTTATTTATGGGGCATAATTTTCATTATGTTATCTATCCAGTAAATGATGACAATGAGCTATGTAATTTCATTGGAGTTTTAAAATATAAATTAACCACAAATGAGCTTAATAATTATGATCTTTTTAAAGAAGAAACTTTTATAAGAGCCATTAAAGATAAACTTAAAAATAAAATTTCGACAATTATTCTAGATAATATTGATAACTTCAAATGCTTTCCCGTTTTTGTTAGCAAAGGTTATCTCAAACCAGGTAAAAATATCTTTTTAATAGGAGATGCTTTTTTTGCCTTTCCTCCTTCATTTGCCCAAGGAGCATCACAATCTATTGAGGGTGCGTCAGAACTATTTGATAACATTGTAAATAAAAAAAGTAATTTCTATGATAATAGGGTTAAAAAAGTAAAAATGATTAATAACAGATCAAAATTAAATCAATTTGCTTTTCATTTATCTAATCCGATTTTAATTTTTTTTAGAAATATCAGCTTAAAATTATTAACAAAAAATAAGAAATTTTTAGAAAATTATTTAGGTAAAATTTATAAGAATTAATTTTTTGAAATTAATCTTTGTCTTAGATAATCAATTGGATGTATTCTTCCATTAATATCACAATGCCAATAAGTCCAGCCATTACAGCTTTCAGCTCCTAAAATTGTTGCAGCTACTTTATGAATAGATCCTTCAGCTAGATTGTGTTTAATGCTTCCATCGGCCATTATTCTTGCTGTAATTTTTTTCTTATGATCAAAAATATTTGTACCAGGCTTAATTATGCCAAGTTCCACTAGAGAACCAAAAGGTATTCTTGGTTTAGTTCGATTATTTTTTAAAGTATCCAATAAATCGTCTTCAATTTTCTTTGTATTTTTTATTCTTTGTTCAGCAGCTTTAAAATAATTTTTTTCTTTTTCTATACCGTAATAATATCTGCCTAATTTTTTAGCTACAGTAGCTGTAGTTCCAGATCCTAAAAATGGATCTAAAATCATGTCATCTTTATTTGATGATGCTAGTAAAACTCTATGAAGTAGAGACTCTGGTTTTTGTGTTGAATGAACCTTTTTGCCATTTTTTTTAAGTCTTTCAGATCCATTACAGATGGGCAGATTCCAGTTAGATCTCATTTGTAGATCGTCATTTAAACATTTTAATGACTGATAATTAAAAGTATATTTTGATTTCTCACTTTTTGAAGCCCAAATTAAAGTTTCATGTGCATTCGTAAATCTTGTTCCCCTAAAATTAGGCATTGGATTATTTTTGTTCCATATCACATCATTTAAAATCCAGAATCCTAAATTTTGAATGGCTGTTCCTACTCTAAAAATATTATGATAACTACCTATGACCCAGATAGCTCCATCCTTTTTTAAAATTCTTTTACATTCGGTTAACCATTCATATGTAAATTCATCATATTTCTTAAAATTTTCGAATTGATCCCATTTATCATTAACAGCATTGACTTTAGATCTGTCGGGTCTAGTAAGCTCACCTTTTAACTGTAAATTGTATGGTGGATCTGCAAAGATCAAGTCAAAAGTCTCGCTTGGAATTTTTTTTAACTCTTCGAGACTATCTCCATTAATAATTTTGTTTTTAAAATTAGTTTCCATTTGTATAAAATAATTAGACTCCAAATGGATTCTAGGGTCAACCTGAGATTGAATTATTTGGATTCGATTTGTGGCGACTTAAAAATAAGCAACTAGATATTGTGTGTCTTAAATTTCGAAACAGGAGAAAAGGTTTTTCTATGATGCTTATTAACGCCAAGTTTTTTGATTGCCTTTAAATGCTGTTTAGTTCCATAGCCAAAATTTTGATCCCAACCATACCCTATATTGTTCTTAGCAAGTCTAGTTATAAATTTATCTCTTGAAACTTTAGCGATTATAGAGGCTGCTGATATTGAAGGAATTTTTTGATCACCCTTAATTACTGCTTTTAATTTATAATTTTTTAAATCAGGAACTTTATTTCC
>Ga0233438_10003648_pt1 | contig 14089 bp, 16 predicted proteins | sample SI_123_September_FD_182720 | JGI IMG/M metagenome (GOLD analysis project Ga0233438, IMG submission 182720) | Seawater microbial communities from Saanich Inlet, British Columbia, Canada - SI_123_September2016_10_MG | ecosystem: Environmental > Aquatic > Marine > Inlet | place: Canada: British...
ATATTAGTGCTTGGGATACTTCAAATGTAACTCTCATGAATGAAATGTTTAGAGCAGCCAATTCATTTAATTCTGATATTTCTAATTGGGATATTTCAAATGTTACTAATCTTTCAGAAATGTTCAGAAATGCGGATGCATTCAATAGCAGCATTAACCCATGGGATGTTTCATCAGTGACAAACATGAGTGGAATGTTTAGAGGGACTTCAGTTTTTAACCAAAGCTTATCAACTTGGGACGTTTCTAATGTAGCTAATATGGACGACATGTTTAATACAGCAGCAGTATTTAATCAAGATTTATCAGGTTGGTGTGTTAATAATATTACTTCTGATCCCTTAAATTTTTCAACAAACTCAGCCCTTACAACCCAAAATAAACCCGTTTGGGGTACATGTCCCTCTTCAAATGCTGACACAACCCCTCCAGTTGTAACCCTAAGCGGATCTTCTACAATTCAATTGAATGTAGGCGACACATGGACAGATCCAGGAGCTACAGCAACTGATGAAACTGACGGAGATATAACAAGCTCTATTTCTGTTAGTGGTACAGTAGACACCTCAACAGTTGGCACATACACATTAATATACTCAGTTGCTGATGCAGCAAGTAACACAGCTTCAGTAACGAGAACAGTTATTGTAAATCCAGATTACAATATAAACGTTACTGCTTCTTCAAGTTCCGACTACACACTTTCAGGTTCTGACAGAAATGGAACAGTAACAGGGAATGACCCATCTATTACTATCAATGTTGGCGATGAGATTAACTTTATTGTAGATGCAGCTAGTCATCCATTCTATATTAAAACAGTCCAAGGCACAGGAACAGATAACTTAGCAAGCAATGTAACGAATAATGGAGCTACAAGCGGAGTAGTAAATTGGACGCCAACAACAGCAGGAACTTACTACTACCAATGTTCTGTTCACAATGGCATGTATGGAACAATTACAGTTCAATAGCAGGCATATCCTCTTCAGTTAATTCCGGCACTTCTAATCCCCTCAAATAAGTAAGGCTTACTTTCATAGAAGAATGCCCCATTGCAGATTGAAGTTTGGTAATTGAGCCAGTTCTTTTGAATAGATCAATTGGTTTATGAGTTATATGGGTTAACAAAAGAAGAAATTGAAATAGTAGAAAATGCAACTAAATAAAGTCAATTATAAAGAGCTTAATACCAAACAAAAGGAAAATTATAATTTTCATAGAGTTGCAGCTGCATTAGCAGAATATGGGTATAATTCAATGCGGTTAAATGATAATTGGCAGAGTGCTGACTTTATAGCTTTTAATGGCGATATTATGATTAAATTTCAATATTCCCATATAGAACAAATAAGATACCCGTCTTTTTCTATCCTTTGGTAAGTTTTTTCTTCATTAGACCTAAACTAAAGCAATATCTTCAATCGGTATTAAAGGGTTTGAAATATTATCTCTATAATGATGTTAAAGTTGAAAAAAATCAATTTGGAAAACATTCTTGGTTTTCATAATATCATTCTGACCGTTAATGTTTCTTAATTAGCGCTTCCTTTGGGGCGTGGCATTATGTTGCAATTTAAGTTAAACTATAAACTAATTCTTATAAAAGTTTTATTGGAAATAATTGGGGGTGCTTTACTTGCTCAAATAGGCTTAGGTTATATCCTTTATGCGTATTTCACACAAGATGAAATTACAAGTTTTGGTGTTGTTTTCTTAGGGATTGGAAACATACTTCTTTTAGGTAAGCTACTATTAAAAACAAATAGCTAATTATTATTATTTAAAAATATCTGCTAGGGGTGGGACTTTTTGGGTTCTGTAGCATTTTTTTTCATTTGGTTGTTTTACAAAGGGTATAAAGCATACAAGAAAAACGGATGAAATGAGAATTAGTTTTTTGATTTAGAAATATAACACAAAGAGGTTAGCTAACAAATGTTGGTCTGTTTTAACTTGTCCAATATTTACTTCCTTATGAAAAGGTAGTGTACGAAAATAATGAATTATAAAACGTCAAGTGAACTACCTTATTAATCAATAATTGATGCTAAACAGAATAACTATAAAAACAACATGTTTAGAAGAGACAAAATTTTAGAAATAATTAATTGAAGCGCTAAAATCATAACTTATTTAGAATTTACAAAGCGACCATTTTTAGAACGTCTTTGTTCTAATTGTCGTGCTTTTTTAAATTCCGATTGACTATATCTTTTACCGTTAACATAAACTGTTTTAACGCTTTCAATTAATTTAATATGTAATAAACGACTTGACATGTGTCAAACATAAAATTTTATTTATTTATTATGTAGTAGCTATCGCCTTAATTTAAGATTGAAGTATAAATGTAGTAGAGTAAACCATAAAGATTTGACTAAATGCAATGCATTTATTGACAATTTAGAATAATGCGAATCTGTAAACCAATCTATTTAAGTTAGTTTACCCTATAATAAAGTTTAGTAACTTTTTATTTGAGTTTTGAAAACAACCTCCTAATATTAGTTCTCTAAACCATTTGAAGTTGTACTTCTAAAAAAGATGATTCGATTTGCCTAAAAAACTAAAGAGGAAATGCCGATGATTTAGATGGCCCTGTTTTTTGGGTTTTTATCTGGGATTCTACCTTGATTTCCTATGCCGTCAAAGTCGTTTGAATCTACAAAGTTGTTTTCAGTTTTATTGTTTTTTCCAAAATCTCTAATGACAATTCGCATATAAAAAAATAGATATGTAAAAAACACGATTGAACCAATTAAAAACATTTGCTGATTACTCATAGCTTAAAGTTTATAGGTGCAGAATTAGAAAGAGAGAAAGCGCCATTAGCTTAGACATCTTTATCTTTTTTCTCAAAGAATTTTTGTCTTAGGACAATTTTAAAATAAAAGAAAACATAAATAATAAATACTATGCTTCCAATGATAAACATTCCTTTGTTCTGCATAATAGTTAATTTTATTTACTTCTTCGTTGTCTAAATGCAATCGCAAATGCAAGTATTGTTACTGGCCAAAGGCCAACATAAATCCCCTCTAACTCGCTTCCTGTAAACCATAAAAAAACAGAATATAGAAAACTTAAAAAGGCTAAAATTAAAGGGTAGTATTTTTCTAGAAATTTCATAATGATAGATTTTAAATTAAGTAACCTTAACCTTCCTTACTCAAAGGAATTTTATTGGTTAAAATCATAAGGACCGCCACCATGGGAAAAATCGCCATTGCTGCATGCAAATAGTAGGTGATTTCTGGCGCCGGAGAAGTGTACGGAACTAAGATTCCGACCAGATTTATAATAGAAAGACAGCTGTAAATTTTTACCGCCGCAGACTTTGCTAATGTACTTCCATTATAAGGAATTTTATTAGGGATAGATAAAATAGCTTGTAGTAAAAATAATATTGCAAACAGCAGGTGAGAAAAACTTTGAACATCTAAATATTCGTTTAACTCGGCCACAAAGACAGATATACCATACAAGAAGTATCCCATATTAAAAAACACCCGGTTCTTTTTGGCAATACCATAGAGTGTAATTAAAACAAAAAGGATAACGACAATAATCTTTGACTCTAGCATAACTCAAATTATTCTCCCTAAGATAAAAATTTTATAAAAGACCGACACTAATTTCCACTCTTTTTTATGCTTAAACAAAACAGCCTTCTTCCTTATTTGTCTGTTTTTATAAACAAATTGACTAGATATAAATTTTACACTTAGCCTTACTATAGTTAATTATGATATTGATCTCTTAGGAATCGAGCTGGTAGAAAATATTCGCAATCCCGAAATGTTAAAATCTGTTTTAGGTCCGCTAGGCGAAAAATACAAAGGCTATGGCGCTATAGTAGACATGATGCCCAAAGGCATCGAAAATAGTCAAGCCCGTATCATTGCCCTTGAAGGCCTTTGTGATGAAGAAGTCTATCAAGAAGAAATCAATCACGCTCGTGCTAAACTCAATAAGATTGAAATGAATGGCGTTAATATTTCAAGAGCAAATCTAAATAAAGCTCAGCTAGTCAATGCCGAACTTTTTTATACCAACCTCAACAACATCAATTTAAGTGAAGTAGATTAAACTCGAGTAACGCTTTACCGTTCAACTATCAGCTTTGCTATTTTGTCAAAAGCCAACTGCAGTAGTGCAAGCTTTTGTAAAGCTAATATGATGTTTGCAGACTTTAGTCATGGGAACTTTAGCGGTACTAATTTAAAAGGCGCGTGATTATAGAAGACCTCGAAAAAGCCTCTTAACAGACGCTATAATGCCTAATGGTAGTATCCCTCAATAAAACTCTTCTATAGACGCAAAAAGATGCACTAATCACTTGCTCAATCTTAACGGATAATCGACCTATTCAAAAAATAAAAACCCTCCTAATTAGGAGGGTTTTTTTAACAATTAATTATTCATATTAGGAGGTGAACTCAAGTCTGGCAAGAACTTCATGTGAATAATTCTTCTTCCCCAAAGCATTTCTAGCGCACCATCAAGTGCTATATTATCTTCTTTATAGGCACCCTCTCCATAAAGTTCATTGTACTTTTCAACCATTTTTGGAAAATCCTCTGTGTTCTTTTTGAATTGGTCTCCGTATCCTTTATGCGAAAAAGAAACTAAGACTACATTACCGTTACAACCCGATCCACAATTCCACACATTCATCTCAAAAGGTAAGTCGGCTGCTTTCATGGTCTTAGCCACTCGCTCTCTAAAGCGCCAGAAATCTTCTCCCCCATTTGCTTTAATGGTGTAAAAAATCATTCTTGATAAAAGATTTACATCTTGAGGATTAGATACATAAGACATATCTTCATTATACCACCAATGTTGTGTATTTGCGCTAGTATGAATACCCCCAACAGTGTTCATCCAATATTGATTTCCTTCTGTATCAACGGTGTCAAAATTGGCCATTTCTTGAGCTACTTGAACACGCCATAATTTTCCAGCATCTGGTCCCGTCTCAATTAAGAAAGTGTAATAAGCGGGTTGCCCTTTTTTACTGTTGAATTTTTGTGTTTTTTCGGCAGCAAGTTCCATGAACTTGGCTTGATTTCCTTCTTTGATGGTAAGGGTTCTACTCATGGCTACCTGAGCAATCGCTGAAGTGGCAAAAAGAATAGCCCCCATAAATAATATAGTTTTTTTCATTTTGAATTAGATTATGATTGATACTAATGTACGAAAATAAAATATCAATTGTTAATTGAAAGTTATCTTTAGGTAGAAAGACAGTCTAATATCCTTTTTTAGGGTCGGCCGTATGCACTAAATTATTCTCGTGCTTAACCGCAAAAGCGTTGTTGAGAATTTGTGCTACCCCCGCTTCAGGATTGGTAATACTGGCAATATGTGGGGTCGTTTGAACTTTAGGATGTGTCCAAAAAGGATGTTCTTTCGGCAAAGGTTCACTTTCAAAAACATCGAGAAAAGCTCCTGACAAAACATTGTGCTCGAGTGCTTCTAAAATATCTTTTTCTACTTGTACTGCCCCTCTTGCAACATTGATTAAATAAGTAGGTTGAGTCAATTGATCAAAGAGCGGTTTTGACAATAAGCCTAGGGTTTGGGGAGTAGAAGGAACTGTGCAGACCAACACATTGCATTGGGCAAGAAAGTTAGCTAACTCGCCTTCGGCAAAAGTGGAGATCCCATCGATTTGCTTTGGTGAAGGACTATAACCGATTACCTCAAACCCCAATTGATGCAATTTGATTGCCGCATCTGTCCCTAAGGTCCCTAAACCTAAAATCCCTATCCTGACATTTTCTTCTGATATACCGTCGTGATCCCATATTTTATTCTTTCGATCCTTTAAAAACTTATCCCATTTGCGCTGGAAATACAATACCGCAAAAAGAATATAGTTGCTCATAGAGAAAGAAAGTAATGGGTCTACAATACGACAGATAGGCACGTCTGGAAGCAGGTCTTGATCTTTCATTAAATGATCGACTCCTGCCCCAAGCGAATAATATAGCTTTATGTTTTTAAAAGGGGCTAGACTTCCTTTAGGATTCTTCCATAATAAAAGGATATCAACCGTTGCTGGGTCAGTAACCTCTGGGCCAACTTCAAGTAGAATTCCTGGCGCTTCTTTTTGAAAAGCTGCGGTCCATTTAATTACCTCTGCTTCTGGTGCAATAATCACCCATCTTAAGGAAGAGATGTCTTGTTGCATAGACTATTACTATTGCATTAAAGTTTTTTCCATAAAGGCGGCAGAAAAAGGCATAGACAACGCTCTAGCGGCAGGGTTTCCACCAATATTTACACCACGCTCAACACAAAATAAAAAGCCTAGTTTTTGCATCAACGGACTATCCATGGGGAGCTTTAAATAATTCATCAAAATGTCTCCCTCTGCGGTTAAATCAAAAAGGCAATCTTTAAAGCTATACGCTTTTTCATTCCGCACCACTGGTGCTTCACTATCAAAGCCGTGATGTGCCTCTGGATAAATGCTAATATCAATATTTGCTTTTCCCGCCAAAGTATTGACAAGATCTTTACATGGACTTGCTGGGGTCCAATTATCTGCTTCCCCAATTAAAATATGAATCGGCGCTTGCGAAAAATCAAGGTTCTCGGGATTTATAAAACAAGGAGGATAAAAGGCCAAATGAGACGCAAAAGCATATTCTGTAGTAATTGCGTTTTTAATGGGTAACCAGGCTGAAAAAAGGGCGACTCCCCCGCCTAAACTCCAGCCTGTGATGGAAACTTTTTCAGAATCAATATTAGGATGCTGGGCTAGTTTTTCGAGCGCACGATAGGCGTCTAAAATAATCCCTGCAATGGTAACTTGATCTTGTGAACCCACTGTTGAAGTAATTCCTCGACTCATAAAACTATTGAGTTCAAAAGTGGCAAAACCCTTTTCTTGATACATTTTCATATAATCTTTATGGTGCTGGCGCCAACCTAAACTTCCCGCCACCCCAATAATTAAAGGATACTTTTTTTGTGGATTGAGACTGTCAACAGGAAGGGTCAATTGCCCATAAACCGATTGTGTTTCTAATTCGTCTAGATGCACAATTACATCGCTTAGCGAAAAAGGATTAGCGCTTTCAAAACGAATTTCTTCTTGTTGAAATTGTGCTAAAAGTGAAAAGGATAGCAAGAGGGTTAAAAGAGATAATGGTGTTTTCAAAATAATTAAATTTAGTTGGTACATGCCCCTTGTGAATACTGGAGGACTCCCCAGCTTTCTGCAATACAGGCATTTGAATAGGTGATATTATTACAGCCACACACAGGCTCGTATAGCTCGATACAGACTTGTGTTGGATCTTGAGAAGAATTAGCGTGACAGTCTTCTTCTGCTTTTGGGCAACCATAAAGCAACAATAGAAAAACAAGATAAAAGTTTTTTTTAAACATATGACCGATCTTTTATAAATGTAAAGAAAAAATACCGATGCAGTCAAGTTTTTAGCTACTGGGATAGAAGCGGTTAAGAAATATACTACAAGATCATTTACAGTACAAACGAAATTAACCTTGTTATCTTTATGTTGTAAATAATGACGCTGTAAAAACTGCTATAAATACTGCGTCAATTAAAGAAGAAATAGATGTGGCTTTATAGCTCGGGAGAAGACACTGATGGAAATCCTTATAAATTATACACCCCTCTAAGGGTAATAAAGCGCGGTTGAATAAAGGTTTGGGTGTTAAATACCGATAAATTATTTGCGCTATTACGCACTTGTGCGTCGATATTTAAAATATTAGAAGCTTTTAATTCAAACTCCCATTTGGCATCTTTATCCTTGCGGTAAGAAAGCCCCGCATCCCAGTTTTGAAAAGATTGTACTTGGGTCCCTAGATCTTGACGGGTATAACTATAATTTGAGACTAAAGTGACTTTTTCCCAGATATAAGCGTCAAATTCGATCGAGGGAGATTGCACGATAAATTTAGTCGAACGACTCCCTTGATCATTGTTGATCAAACTATAACGATAACGTAAACTCACATTAGGCGCAACCTTAAAGTTAGTGCGTATTCCAGGAGTTAGGGTTTGTGTAAAGCCTTCGTTTAAGGAAGGTGCCCCTTGTATAAACTGATTGATTTTACTGTAATTAAAAGAGGCGTTTAAACTGGTGCGAATCTTTCCAAAAGTGCGCTGTATGCGCCCAAAGGCATTTAAGTTTTCGTCGGCAAAATTAGAGTTAAAAAACGTACTGGTTCGAATAATACTGTCAAAATTGGTTAACCCTCTTATTTGATCGATATTACTGGTATAGGCCACTCGTGCAAAAACATTGGTGTAATTAAACAAGTTAAAACTACTGTACAACAAACTAATGTTATGGGATAAAGCATTCTGTAAATCTGGTTCCCCGTATTGTATGCTGTTATAATTGTTCAAGACTAGGCCTTGTGCAAGACGGGTCACATCTGTAAACTGGTTTTGCATGCGGTAATTCAAGGTAAGAGATTCTCCTTTTTTGATTTGAATACGGGTTTCAAAATCGGGGAGAAAACGAATAAAATGGTCTTCGACCAAAGTGTTGTTCTGCCTGTTTTTGTTCCCATAAGCATGGATTGAGAAGCCTGGAGTAAAGGTAAACTTCCCCGTTCTAAAGCGAAGATGTGCCCCCAGATAAAGATCGCTAAAATTGTATGCTACATCATTTGACGCTAATCCATTGTTAAAACTTGGTGTCAATTGCCTTGTTCCTCCATCACTTAAAAACTGAAAAATAGTGGAATCAAAATTTTGATGAGATAATATTGTCCCAAGAGTAAGATTAAGGTTACTCTTTGGTGAGATAATATGGTAGTAATCGAGCTTCGCATCTAATTGATTGGAATAAATCTTTCGGTTTTGTCCTAAATCATAAGCGTTCAAGCTCGTATAAAGACCCAAGGCGTTTGCAGTAGTATCAAAGGCATCATTCCCGTTTGGGTCATTCACTAGAGTAGCATTATAGAAGGGATCTTCGTTTTTAAGCAAATGCTGCGCTTCAAAAGCAAAGATATTATCCTCATCAAGGGTAAAGTAATAGTTTAAGTTTTGATTAATTGAAAAAGGAGTGACTTCTTCTAGCTGTGCCGTTCTTCCTATCACCGAAGACAAGACATTTTGTTGTTGACTGTCATTTGATGCCCTTACAAAAATATCATAATCTAATTGATTATTAAAGTTGGGTTTATAAGAAGCGCTTAATTTTAATAAAGCTTGATTAGAGCGTTCCTCGCTGGTTTCTTCGGTGGCTTCATCTGGGATTTGCAAACGAGAATCTGTGTATTGAATAAAGCTATTTTCTTTGGCATCTATGATGCTATAATTAAAGATAAGAAAACCAGTAAGGTCTAATTTCTCATTTGGAGAATAGCTAAAGTTTGCTGTTGCTAACTTATTTTCTATTCGCTGAGCATTGCTTTGATTAGTCAAAAAGTTGAGACTGTTATCGCCTAAATTAATGCTGGTTCCGCTTTGTCTACTTGGAGACCTAAAGCCCCCTCCAAAACCGCGAATATCTCGCCTTGATAAGGCCACCTCGCCAATATTGTTTATGTCCCCAATAAAGTTGATACTGTATTTTGGACTGTAATAAAAAAGTTTGGGTTGAACTAGGTACAATTCTTCTGAGGGGGAATCTCCTGCCCCAGTAGTCACATTTCCAAACCAAAAACTTTCTTTCCCTTTTTTGAGTTTAATGTTGATGGCTACATTGTCTTGATTGTTTCCTACTCCGCGAAGTTGGCCTACTTCCCCATAGTTTTTAAGGACTTGAATTTTATCTACTGTACTTGAAGGGATGTTTTTTGTCGCTATTTTAGTGTCACCATCGAAAAAATCTTTTCCGTTGACCATTAATTTATTGACCACTTTTCCTTCTACTTCAATCTGACCAGTATCATTAATTTCTACCCCGGGAAGTTTATCGATTATGTCTTCAAGTTTTCTTTCTGAACCATTTTTAAAAGAATCTGCATCATAAATTAGGGTGTCCCCTCGAATCAAGACAGGCATTTTAACCACGACCTCATCTAAGACAATATCTGCACGCAGTTCATAGTCTCGACTCAAGTCGCTTTGCGCTGTAATGAGACTGTCATTTATGGTTTGTAAGCCCAGCGCACTCACTTGGATTTTATAGGCTGTATTGGTTTTCAGTTTTAAAGAAAATGCTCCTTTTTCATCTGTTAAAGCATAAGCGTCTAAAGCGTTCGATGCTTTATTGATGGCGACTAGACTAGCTGCTTCTAGGGGTTTCGCTAAACTATCCTGAACGATTCCAGAAAATTTGATTTGCTGCGCTTGTGCAAAAAAGGCTAACGCAATAAAAAGGAAGAAAAGGCGTGTTTTCATACAATTAGATTAACTGTTCTAGTGTGATGATTATCCTCTTCTTCTGCCGCGGTTATTGCGCATTTCCATCATTTTACCTACTATGGTGACACGATAATCTTCCTTATTGATGACTTTCCCTTTATCTGGTGCAACGATTTCTTTGCGCTCTTTAGGATTCATCACAATTTCTGAACACAGTATGGTAGTATCTCCTGCGCTTACCTCTAAAATCAAACCCGGGAGACCCCAGAATTCTGCTGGGCCGTGTTTTACGGGAATCTGTAAGGTATACCAAGCTTCAATTGAGGTGAGCTTTATTTCTTCTTCTGCAGTTGAAGAAGCATTGCTACTTCTTAAATCACTCCAGTTAAAATTGTACCAAGATAATTCTGTCGAGGGTAACACCGCCGTTGCCTTAAAACAGGTATAAGCACCTATTTGTTTAGCCTCTGTCCCCATTTTCCATTCAATGGCTTGCAATTCATCTTTGACTAAAAAACGCTTCCCATAGAACTCTTGGGCTTGAACTAATTGGTTTTCAGCAACATTTTTATACTGCTTGCCGCGGGCAAAATTGCTCCCCCAAGAGTCTGTCGCGCCAGAGATAGCGTCTACTTTTTCCTCTTCAATAAATAAAGATGATGTTGTGTCAAAACTCAATACATAAGTCTTTTCTAGCCTGTTTTTTAATCGCGCTTTCATTTGCTTTTTCTGAGCTTCACTCATACGAGCTCCCCAGCTTCCAAAATCTATTGTAGACTTTGAAAAATAAAATGCTTTCCCTTGAAAGTCTTGCTGCGCTGTGTCAGCATTAGACAATAATAAAGGAAGACTTAATAACAGTAGTAATCGAGAAAATTTTGACATCATAACATTGCTTGTTTAACAAATATAGTGTTTTATTAAACATTATGTTTTGTAGTTAACCTTGAATGTAAATGACTTGTATAATGTTTGACCTCTAATTGATAAAAACGCACTTTAAAAAATGATCCTTTGTCCCTTGATTGAAAATAGTTCCCCGCTTTAAAATAATTTTCAAAAATCCCCCAGCGTTCCATATGAATCCCTTTATAGACCTTGTATTCGTTTCCGTTTAAGATAATCACCATTTCTCCTTTGGATACTTTTACTTCTAGGGTAAAGGTGATAAAATCGACCTTTTGCTCAAAATTAAATCCAGGGTCATTATCCCATGCGTCTTCATGGAGTAATTTTTCATTTGTAGCGTTTTTGACTGTTTTTGCGAAATTTTCTTGCCCTGATTATTGCTTTGCGCAATCAAATTGAAAGAAATCGAAAAGGCTAAAGGAAAATAAATAGGAGATTTAAGCTTTTACATAGATTGGAATTATCCTTAAAAACATGTCTTATTGTAAGTGGAATATCAAATCGGCCTCCTTTTATCACAAAAAGGGATGCTCTCGTAGCATTAAAAATGAGTGTGATTTATAGTATCTTGTTAAAGAAAATAATCAAAAAGTTTCGCTTATGATCCCTTCCTTCTTGTATCGTTCATCTTTCTGTTTACTGACATTCAGTAGTTTACTTTGTTTTAGTCAAGCAAAATTTGACATGGAAGACATTTTCTCGCTGCAATATGCTAATGAGATTCAACTGTCTCCAGAAGGAAAAAAAATCGTTTATCAAAAAATGGGCTTTGATATTATGGAAGATCGAAGTGTAGGCTCCCTCTGGATCATGAATGCAGATGGCAGTAACGATCAAAAACTCACTACCCGAGATCAAAATGAATCTAGTCCCAGATGGTCGCCAAAAGGGGGTCAGATCGCCTTTGTCAGTGCAGGAAAAAATGGGGCCGAAATATACCTCTACTGGGTCAACAGCGGCAACTTTGCTCGCATCACACAATTGCCAAAGTCTCCTTCTTCTTTAACCTGGTCTCCCGATGGAAAACAATTGGCCTTTAGCATGTTTGTCCCTTCGCCTCCCCCGGTTATTGCAAAAATCCCACAAGCGCCCAAAGGCGCCAAATGGGCTAAAAAACCCCGCATTACAGATCGTCTCAAGCACGAAGCAGATGGTCGCGGCTACCTCGCCCCTGGCTTTAATCACCTGTTTGTAATGCCCGCTAATGGAGGAGCAGTACGCCAAGTCACTTCGGGAGATTTTCACCACCGCGGAAAAATAAGCTGGTCAAAAGACAACCGCAGTTTGTACTTTTCTGCCAATCGAAATGCTAACTGGGAATACGACTTTAGAAACAGTGAAATCTACCGTGTTTCCATCGACAACGGAACTATTCAAGCCCTTACCGATCGAGAGGGTCCAGATCGTTCCCCTAGCCTTTCGCCTGACGGAAAAACCATGGCCTATATAGGCTTTGATGATAAAAAAGAAGCCTATCAAAATACCCTCTTGTATTTAATGAATACAGATGGAACAAATAAACGTGTGCTAAGTTCAAGCCTCGATGCAAGTGTTTCCAACATTCAATGGGATCACAATGGAAAACAACTTTACTTTAGCTATGATGAGCATGGGAATGGAAAAATTGGTCGGATCGATCTGCAAGGAAAGCTTACTAAAATAGCCGATAATCGCGGAGGGACTACCCTAGGTAGACCCTATGGAAGCGGGAGCTATAGTCTTTCTAAAAACGGAAGGGTTGCCTATAATTTTTCACGCCCCAGTCATTCATCAGACATCGCCATTCTAGATAGCAATGGGAAAAACTGGAAACGCTTAACCCAATTAAATCAAGCCCTCTTTACACACAAAAAACCTGGAAAAGTAGAAGAGATTTGGTACAACTCTAGTGTTGATGGGAGAAAAATTCAAGGCTGGATTGTTTACCCTCCACACTATGATCCCAACAAAAAATATCCCTTTATGGTAGAAAATCACGGAGGGCCTATATTAAATTATGGCGATCGTTTCTCGATTGAGATGCAATTGTATGCTTCTGCTGGCTATATTGTTTTTTACCCTAACCCTAGAGGAAGCACTAGCTATGGAGAAGAATTTGCCAACCTTTTGCTCAACAATTATCCCGGAGAAGATTACAACGATGTAATGGATGGGGTAGATGCTTGTATCGCAAAAGGCATTGCCCACGAAGATCAATTATATGTCACCGGTGGAAGCGCAGGTGGAATCATGTCGGCATGGATGATCGGAAAAAACAAGCGCTTTGAAGCCGCTGTGGTCGTTAAACCCGTGATGAACTGGATCTCAAAACTCTTAGTAGCAGATAATTATTATGGCTATGCCAATACCCGTTACCCTGGTCAAGTCTGGGAAAACCCCATGAATTACTGGAAGTTTTCGCCCATCTCTCTTGTAGGAGAGGTAGAAACACCGACCCTAGTTATGGTAGGAATGAACGACTTGCGCACCCCGCCCAGTGAAGCAAAACAATTGTACCACGCATTAAAATTGCGTAAAATCCCCACCGCTTTAGTTGAAATTCCTGAGGCGAGTCACGGGATTGCTAGACGCCCCAGTAACTTAATGACTAAGGTTGCCCACACCATCGCGTGGTTTGAAAAACACAAATGATCCCTTTTAATTAGATGAAAATTCAATACTATAAAATCCTGCTTAAAAAACGTTTCCCGCTTAAAATCAGTAGGGGGGTTGAAGGGAATTCTTACAATGTTTTTATCTCGGTTGAAAAAGATGGAATCACAGGCTGGGGAGAAGCCGCTCCAGGCAAAAACGAAAATGCAGATAGCCCAGAAAGAGTAATTAAAGCGCTTCAACGACTTGTCGCTAGAGAATTTATTGGAAATATAA
>Ga0233438_10003649_pt1 | contig 14087 bp, 10 predicted proteins | sample SI_123_September_FD_182720 | JGI IMG/M metagenome (GOLD analysis project Ga0233438, IMG submission 182720) | Seawater microbial communities from Saanich Inlet, British Columbia, Canada - SI_123_September2016_10_MG | ecosystem: Environmental > Aquatic > Marine > Inlet | place: Canada: British...
GGAGAATTGGATGTAGAGCTAATCCCTCAAGGCACTTTAGCCGAACGTTGTCGTGCGGCGCAAGCAGGATTCCCAGCCATTTACACTCCTGCGGGTTATGGAACCGAAGTAGCAGAAGGGAAAGAGACCCGCGAATTTGATGGTAAAATGTATGTTTTAGAAAAGGCGTTTAAGGCCGATTTTTCATTTGTGAAAGCTTGGAAAGGGGATGCCGCAGGAAATTTAATATTTAAAGGAACCGCTAGAAATTTTAATCCAAACATGTGTGGTGCGGCTACAATTACGGTTGCTGAGGTAGAGGAATTAGTACCTGTTGGAGCTTTGGACCCCAATCAAATTCATATTCCTGGGATTTTTGTACAACGCATTTTCCAAGGAAAGGATTATGAAAAACGTATTGAAAAACGAACCCTAAGACAAAAATCATAATCATGCTAGACAAAAATGGGATTGCAAAACGTATCGCAAAAGAAGTCCAAAATGGATATTATGTGAATCTTGGTATTGGGATTCCAACGCTTGTTGCCAACTTTGTTCGCGACGACATTGAAGTTGAATTTCAAAGTGAAAATGGCGTTCTTGGAATGGGCCCTTTTCCTTTTGAAGGCGAAGAAGATGCCGACCTTATAAATGCAGGAAAACAAACCATTACTACACTTGATGGGGCTAGTTTTTTTGATTCCGCTACCAGTTTCTCAATGATTCGAGGTCAGCATGTGCACCTTACAATTTTAGGAGCAATGGAAGTTGCAGAAAATGGGGATATTGCCAATTGGAAAATCCCTGGTTATATGGTTAAAGGTATGGGGGGTGCGATGGACTTGGTTGCCAGCGCCGAAAATATTATCGTTGCCATGATGCATACCAATAAAAAAGGAGATTCTAAACTTTTAAAGCGTTGTTCACTGCCGTTGACAGGAGTAGCATGCGTTAAAAAAATTGTAACCAATTTAGCCGTTTTAGAGGTTACCAAAGATGGTTTTAAACTCTTAGAACGTGCACCAGGAATTTCTGTAGAAACCATTCAACAAGCCACTGAAGGATACCTTATTGTTGAGGGTGTTGTTCCAGAAATGGTGCTTTAGCTCTTCTTTTAACCCATCGATTAAAGCCTCTAAACTTAATTAAAGGACTGCAAATTGGTAAGCTAATGCTAGAAATGAAATTATATTTTTTGTTTAAATTTTTCTATTTTTAGTTAAACATTTAAAAAACAGCTAAAAATGAAGAACATTATTTTAAAAGGAATCACTTTTTATTTAGATACGTTAATTCTGCGATTGTTAGAGCTTCGTGAATCTGTACGGCTTAAGGGATTTATCAAACGAATCTAGCTTAACAAATTATATTTTAGAAATATGACAACCCTACAACTCTCTTTTTTGCCTATACATTCACCCTACATCAATCTTTTTTTTGTTGTATTCTTATATCTATTGTAGATTTCAAAATCATCAATTACAACCTATAAAAGTAAATTTTCAATAATTTCATACGCTTTTTTTGAGTTGTATATTATTTGTAGCGGTTAATTTTACTGAATTATCAATTAGTTATCGTAAGTTCACTTAAACTAATTCAAATCAATATTTATGAGAAAAATATTTTATTCCGTACTGATGACTTTGGCGTTTGCTTTTATAGCATCTGCTCAAAATACAACAGTAAGCGGTAACGTAAAATCAAGCACTGACGGGCTCCCTCTTATAGGAGTTAACGTAATTGTCAAGGATACAAGCAATGGCGCTGTATCTGATTTTGATGGAAATTTCACCATCACAAACGTACAACCAAATGCGACTTTAGTTTTCACCTACATAGGGTTTCAAACTAAAGAATTACCAGCATCGGTAAATATGAATGTTTCACTAGATGAAGACGTCGCAAAACTAGACGAAATTGTTGTGATTGGGTATGGCTCACAAAAGAAAAAAGAAGTCACAGGGGCTGTTACAGTTTTAGGATCCGAAGCAATTGACAAACTAAATCCTGTAAGAGTTGAACAAGCTTTACAAGGCCAAGTGGCTGGTGTCAATGTAACCTCTGGCTCTGGTTCGCCTGGTGCTGGTTCCAACATTCGAATTCGTGGGGTCTCTACAAACGGAGACAGCGCGCCTTTAATTTTAGTTGACGGGATTAGAGTAGGAGACTTGTCTGCTATCAACCCAGGCGACATTAAAAGCATTAATGTACTAAAAGATGCAACCGCAGGTATATATGGGGTTCAAGCCGCAAATGGGGTCATCTTAATTACTACCAAATCAGGAACAAAAAATGCTGAACTGAAATTTCAATTCGATTCTTACACAGGGATTCAACAGACGAGTAAAAAATTGGACTTATTAAGCCCAACAGATTTTGCCATCTACGTAAATGATGCCGTTAACGATCCTTTAAAACCAGAGTTTTATGTGTACCCACAAACAGGGACGGATTGGCAAGATGAGGTATTTCAAACCGCAATCATATCAAATGTGAATTTGAGTGCCAGTGGGGGTACGGAAAAATCAGCCTACTCTTTTGGAGTGTCTTATTTAGATCAGGACGGTATTGTAGGGAGAGGAAAATCTAATTTCAGCAGACTCACTGCACGATTAAATTATCAATATAACATCTTAGATAATTTAAAACTAACAGCAACAGCACTCCATACAGTATCAGAAAAAAACAACCTCCCAGAAGGAGGTATTGGAGCTGTCTTATACAACGCAGTCAATATCAATCCGAACTTAACAACAACAGATGTCGACGGAAACTATTCCTTAGTTGAAGATATTAGACAGATAGAAATTATCAACCCTTTAGCACAAATCGATAACACTTTTAACACAAGTCGTGTTTCTAAAATAAGTGCAAGCTTTGGGATCAATTATACCTTTTTAGATAAATTCACGGTAAGTTCTAAATATCAAATGAATCATGCCAACGTAAGAGATGATGTTTTTAGACCTGAAGTGAATTATGGACCTAGTAGAGGTGCAAATTTAATAGGAAATGAAGTTGTGGATCATGGTGCAGATTATGACGATTACATTTGGGATAACTATATAACGTATGAAAATACGTTTAACGAAAAACACAATCTAACAGTTTTATTAGGAGCCTCTCTTTCGCATGAAGAAGGAGAGTTTTATGGCTATCAAGGATCAACTACGATAGCAACCAACAATCCAGACCAAACTATTGCAGACATGGAGATTATAAACCCACGATTTATTCCTTCTGAAATAGCTATTGGTAACAATGTTTTTGAAAAAAATCTTTCATCAATATTTACAAGAGTACAGTATAACTACAAAGAAAAATATTTACTCTCAGCAGTCATGAGAAGAGATGGTTCATCTGCTTTTGGACCAAATAATAAATACGGATATTTCCCATCAGGATCTGTGGGGTGGAATGTTTCTGAAGAGGAGTTCTTAAAAGACAGTTCTTGGATCAATAATTTAAAACTAAGAGCAAGTTACGGAGTCATTGGGAGTGATAAAATCCAATTGTTTGGATATACCTCCCTTTTGACAGGAGAGGCGACCTACGACCCAGGAAATGCAACAGAAATTCCTGACTTACTAAATGGTGTTGCCATTGGTCTGATTGGAAATCCAAACATTAAATGGGAAGAGCAAGTAACTAAAAACCTTGGTTTTGATACCTCTTTATTCAATAATAAACTATCCATCTCTGCGGATATTTATTCCAAAGTAACAGAAGATCTACTCATAGCCCCAGACGGTTCTGGGGTATTAGGAGCAGCTGCTCCAGGTTCTAATTTACCAATTGTAAATGCTGGTTCAGTTGAGAATAAAGGAGTAGAGTTTAGCATCAGCTATAACGATAACCTTAGTGAAGACTTTAACTTTAATGTTGGTTTTAATTTTACGACCCTTCAAAACGAAGTCTTGTCAGTTGATGTTGGAGGCAATGGAATTGTAAATGGCGGTGAATTTGGAGTTGGGATTAGCCAAACAGGCATCGCACGTATGCAAGCAGGGATGCCAATGGGGTATTTCTATGGCTACCAAACAAACGGGATATACCAAACACAAGCAGAGATTGACGCTTTAAACGCGAATGCTCCTGCAGCTGCCATAGATGGTCAATATCATGATGGTGTAGCACCAGGAGATTTAAAATTCGTAGATACAAATGGTAACGGTTACATCGATCCAGATGATAGAACAAACCTTGGAGACCCTTTAGCGGATATTACAATGGGCTTTAACATCGGTTTTACGTATAAGAATATTGATTTCAGTGCCAATGCATTTGCTTCTATCGGAAATGACATGGTAAGAGATTATGAGCGTAAAGATTTATACGCCAACAGAGGAACCTATATGTTAGAAAGATGGCAAGGAACAGGAACAAGTAATACAGTGCCAAGAGCTGTGGCTGGTGCATCTGTAAATACAGATTTATTCTCAGATTTTTATGTAGAAGACGCATCGTTCTTACGTTTACAAAACGTTCAAATAGGCTATTCTTTCAATGCTAAAGTATTATCCAACCTCGGATTAGATAAATTCAGAATCTATCTTTCAGGAAACAACCTATATACCCTTACAGATTATTTAGGTTACGATCCTTCAGCAAGTAACGGAGCCCCAATAGGTTCTGGTATCGATAAAGGCTTCTATCCTGTAGCAAGCTCATACCTTTTAGGTATTAATTTAAACTTTTAATAATTATACTATGAAAAAAATATTCAAAACAGTAATGGTATTCTCACTTGTGTTTTTTACAGCATGTGACGATTATATTGAAGTAGAACCGATTGGTCCGGATGCCGATAACTACTTTAACAATGAACAGGAATATGAAAGCGCGTTAATTGGAGCTTACGACATGTTACAATCCTCTTTTTGGAATGTATTACTTGGTGTTGTTGCATCGGATGATTACGCTGCTGGAGGCGATTCGTTTAATTACGATCAGCCCACTCTACAAAATGTAAATCAAATGATTCATACACCCTCTGATAACAACCAATTAAGAGACATTTGGAACCTAATGTATGCAGGTTTAAACAGAGCAAACTACTTATTAGAGTTTAAAGATAAAACCGATTTTAGTGGGAAGGAGCAAATCATTGCCCAAGCTTATTTTTTAAGAGCGTATTATGCGTTTGAGTTAGCCAAGCATTTTGGAGACATTCCTTTAAAGGTAGAAACGCGTGGCGGTGTCAGTAGAATTGTAGATCAACGTATAATTATTGGGGAGCAATACGATATCAACAGAGTTGGTAATATTTCGGCCGTTTACAGTTTAATTGAAGAAGACTTAAAAGAAGCCATTCCTAATTTGCCAGTCGAACAAAGTGATGTTTATAAGGTAACAAAAGGCGCTGCACAAGCCCTATTAGGTAAAGTATATTTATACCATGGAACCTTCGACAATGATAAGTTTGCAGATGCAGCATCTGCATTCTCAGACGTTATTGGAAGCATGCAATACAGTTTAAAAACAGGAGACGATTATGTAAACCTATTTGAAACTAGTGCTGAAAACGGTTCAGAATCTGTCTTTGAAATCCAATATACTGGAGTAGAGCCCGCAGGATGGGATTGTATTATTTGTAGTGAAGGAAGTTATTTCCCCAAATTTTGTGGACCAAGATCACCTTATGATAATCCAGTGTATGAAACCGGATGGGGCTTTTGCTTGCCATCACAAGAACTCTATGACTTATTTGATGCCAACGATTCTAGAAGAGAGGTTACTTTTTATGATTTAAGAGATCAACAAGATTCATATTCTCAAGGAAGAGACGATACAGGATTATTCAATAAAAAATACATCCCTCGTAAAGCAGATGATAGAGCAGGATCAGACCCTTTAAATTATGCAAACAATTACCGTTCTATTCGTTACGCAGATGTCTTATTAATGGCGGCGGAAGCAGAGGTCCAAAGTGGGGGCACCAATGCCGAGACCTATTTAAACCAAGTCAGAGCCAGAGCTTACGGAGATAACAGTCATGACTATACAGCATCTGAAGGTGATTTACTGGACGCTATATATTTAGAAAGACGTAAAGAGCTAGCTGGAGAAGGACACCGTTTCTTTGACCTAGTTAGAACTGGCAAAGCAGCGGCTGCAATTCCTGGATTTACAGCCAACAAAAATGAAGTATTCCCGATTCCTTTGATCGAGCTAGAACTAGCCAACGCCGTAGAAAGATGGGGACAAAATCAAGGATATTAAATAAAATTATTAACTCAAAAAAATTAAAAAAATGAAATTATTAAAAAACGGAATGTATTTGATATTAGTGCTTTTATTAAGCACCACGATCTCTTGTCATGAAGATGACGATATGACAAACACCATAGGAGGTTTAGATTTTGTAATTGCAACTCTAAACGCTGACGGAAATAGAACAGGAGTACTTGCCTCAACTGTTCCTGGTGACAATAGAACAGTATATACTGTAGACTTTGGAGCAACAGCCGATGACGACACAGATGTATATCAAACAAGTGGCCCAATGGTAATTCATAATTACCCAAATGAGACAGCCACTTATACGATTACTGTCACGGCCTCTTTTCCAGGACAAAATGACGTATCAATTAGCAAAGAACACACAGTAACCATAGTAGAAGCACCTCCAACGGGGGATGCTTTAACAGGAACATGGAAATTAGCACCAGAAGCAGGTGCAATTGGTGTAGGTCCAGCATTGGACAATGTATCTTGGTGGTCAAACACAACCGATGATGTGACAACAAGAGCGTGTTTGTTTGATGATAAGTATATATTTGGTGCAGACGGTTCATTCCAAAATGTTCTAGGTACAGAAACTTGGGTTGAACCTTGGCAAGGTGCAGCAGCAGAAGGGTGTGGAACACCGGTTGCTCCACATGATGGAACAGCAACTGCTACCTATGAATACACAGGATCAACTGTTACAATTAATGGTTTTGGAGCTTATTTAGGCTTGGCTAAAGCTATCAACGGCGCAGAATTAACAAGTCCTGCGGATGCACCAGACTCAGTTACATATATTGCGGCACTTTCAGCCGATGGGCTTACCTTAGAGTTAGACATTGAAGTTGCAAATGGAGGACACTGGTCGTTTAAACTTGTAAAAGACGCCCCTCCAGCCCCTTCAGCACTTGATGGAACATGGAGATTAGCACCAGAATCAGGTGCAATTGGTGTTGGTCCAGCATTGGACAATGTTTCTTGGTGGTCAAACACAACCGATGATGTTACTACAAGAGCATGTTTATTTGATGATACCTATGTATTTAATGCAGATGGTTCGTTCCAGAATGTTCTTGGATCAGAAACTTGGGTTGAACCTTGGCAAGGTGCAGCAGCAGAAGGTTGTGGAACACCAGTTGCTCCACACGATGGAACAGCAACAGCTACCTATACGTATGATGAAACAGCTGGAACCATTACAATTAATGGAGCAGGTGCTTATTTAGGTTTGGCTAAAGCTATCAACGGCGCAGAATTAACAAGTCCTGCGGATGCACCAGACTCAGTTACGTATATAGCGACACTTTCAGAGGACGGAAACACCTTAGAATTAGACATTGAAATTGCAAATGGAGGACACTGGTCTTTCAAACTCGTAAAAGATGTAATCCCAGAAGGAGTTGAAGGCACTTGGAAATTAGCACCAGAATCAGGTGCAATTGGTGTTGGTCCAGCATTGGACAATGTTTCTTGGTGGTCAAACACTTCAGATGATGTGACAACAAGAGCATGTTTATTTGATGATACCTATGTATTTAATGCAGATGGTTCGTTCCAGAATGTTCTTGGATCAGAAACTTGGGTTGAACCTTGGCAAGGTGCAGCAGCAGAAGGGTGTGGAATACCGGTTGCTCCACATGATGGAACTGCGACTGCTACCTATACGTATGATGAAACAGCTGGAACCATTACAATTAATGGAGCAGGTGCTTATTTAGGTTTGGCTAAAGCTATCAATGGCGCAGAATTAACAAGTCCTGCGGATGCTCCAGACTCAGTTACGTATATAGCGACACTTTCAGAAGATGGAAATACCTTAGAATTAGACATTGAAATTGCAAATGGAGGACACTGGTCGTTTAGACTAGCAAGACAATAGGTATTTAAAACTCTATTGATTTAATAAATGAACATCCCTCATATATATTTTTATGGGGGATGTTTAATTTTATAGAATGAAATAATTGCAGGTAATATCGTTATTATATATTAGTAAATATATTTTATACATGCACCAGGAATTTCTGTAGAAACCATTCAACAATCCACTGAAGGACAACTTATAGTTGAGTGTGTTGTTCCTGAAATGAAATTATAATCCTTTCGGAATTGCATCAATCAGGGCTTTAGTATAGGCTTTTTGAGGGTTGTCATAAATGGCATCTGCTTCGCCGAGTTCTTCAATTTTTCCTTTGTTCATCACCATCAACTGATCGGACATAAACTTTACGACGGCCAAATCATGGGATATAAAAATATAGGTAAATCCATAATCTTCTTTTAGCACATTTAATAAATTCAGCACTTGTGCTTGTACCGAAATATCGAGTGCAGATACGGATTCATCACAAATAATTAATTTTGGTTCTACGGCGATGGTTCTTGCAATACCAATCCGTTGTCGTTGCCCTCCAGAGAATTCGTGAGGATAGCGATCAAAATGGGAGGGGTCCAAACCTACTTTTTCTAAAATTTCAAGGGTTTTTGTTTTGCGTTCTTCATCAGATGAAAAGAGCTTATGTACTTTCATGGGTTCCATAATTGCTTCTCCCACCGTAAGTCGCGGGTTGAGGGAGGCATAGGGATCCTGAAAAATAATCTGAATTTCTTTTCGCAATGCGCGCAACTCTTTTTTATGGAGGTTTGTAATGTCTTTTCCTTTATAGTTTAGAGTCCCAGCGGTTGCTTTGTCGAGTTGTAAAATGGCTTTTCCTAGGGTTGATTTTCCACAACCAGATTCACCTACCAGACCCATAGTTTCACCGGCATAGACTCTAAAACTCACAGCATCCACTGCTTTGAAAGCAGTTTTTGTACCAAAAAAAGAAGGGTTTGAAAAATATATTTTCTCTAGATTAATCACTTCCAACAGTGGTGCCTGACTGTATATTTCTTTATGTTTCTTAGTTCTCGAGCTTTTGGAAATGACACTTTTGGAAATAGTATTAGACAAAAAATCACTAATGGTAGGGAGTTGTTTCAATCGTGATTTTAGGGTTGGTCGTGCGCCAATGAGTGCTTTTGTATAGTTTTCTTTAGGGGTTTTAAAAATGGATTTTGTAGGTCCACTCTCAATAATACTTCCTTGATACATTACCAGGATTCGATCTGCAATTTCAGAAACCAAAGCCAAATCGTGACTTATAAAAATCACGCTCATTTTGCATTCTTTTTGCAGGGTTTTTAAGAGTTCGATAATGTCTTTTTGAACTGTCACATCAAGCGCTGTTGTAGGTTCATCTGCAATCAGAATATCAGGCTTACAAGCAATTGCCATAGCAATCATGACACGCTGTTGTTGCCCTCCAGATATTTCGTGAGGATATTTTTTAAAAGTCTCATAAGGTGAGGGAATTTTTACCTCATTAAATAACTGTATTACCTTTTCTTTCACTTCTTTTTTTGAGAGCGAGGTGTGTTGAAACAAAAGTTCTTCCACTTGTGCTCCACAGGACATTGAAGGATTCAAAGCACTCATGGGTTCTTGAAAGATCATAGCTATTTTTTGACCTCGAAGTGCCTCCAACTCTTTCTGTGAATAGTGAAGGATGTTTTTGTTTTTAAATAAAATTTCTCCAATACTAACCACACTTTTTTTTGGGGGTAACAGCCCCATTATGGCAAGAGATGCCACTGATTTTCCACTACCAGATTCGCCTACAATTCCAAGAATTTCATTTGGAAACAAATCATATGAGATGCCATGCAGTACTTCATTTAAACCCGTATTGGATTTAAAGGCAACGCGCAAATTTTGAATGCTTAAAATAGGTGTTTGCTCCATTGCTTAAATATAAGCAATTTCATCCGTTTCTAATAAGGCTTCTCCACGGAGTCTTAAAATAATTTGCGCTACGGCAATGGTGTCTTTTTGGCAATAGGCAACAATCCGATCGAGATCATTTTCTTCGTAATAGACGCGAAATATTTCACTGCCATCAATATCATCCTTAGGAGAGGAAATTCCTAATATGTTGGTTAACAATTTAAGAGAAGTATAATGCTTATAGTCGCCAAACTTCCATAATTCTAGGGTGTCTAGGTGTGGAACTTCCCAAGGTTTTTTACCAAATAAATTCAGCTTTGATGGTAATGGAATGTTGTGTATAATCATTCTTCGCGCAATATAGGGGAAGTCAAATTCTTTTCCATTATGTGCACAGAATAAGTGTTTTGGTCTTGAAAAATGGGTTTCAATAAGGGTTTTAAACTCAAAAAGAAGGTTGTGTTCTTCGCCATAAAATGAGGTGATTCTAAATCGACGTTCGGAGTTTATAAATGTAAAATAGCCGACAGAAATACAGACAATTTTCCCAAATTCCGCCCAAATTCCTGCACGGTCATAGAACGCTTCAGGACTGTAATCTTCTTTGCGTTGGTATTTTGATTTTTGCTCCCAAAGGAGTTGTTTGTCTTCAGAAAGCTCAGAATAATGTTCGGTTTCGGGAACCGTTTCAATGTCTAAAAATAGTAGGTTTTCAAGGTTGAGTTTTTGGAGCATAAGATAACATTTTATAAGCTTCTTCGATGTATACTGAAATATCATCTGAAAAAATTTGTGAGCTAGCATCAGGAGATTTCTCATCTCCGAGTCTTACAATAATTACATTATCTGTTGGCTCCACAATTACATATTGTCCCAAATGTCCTCGCATCATAAAAAATGATTTGTCCTCCCGTTTTTGAAGCCACCATCCATATCCATATTGAGGGCTCTCCGGAAATCGAGGTGTTAAGGATTTTGCAATAAACGCAGAATCTAACACTTGTTTGCCATTCCATTTCCCGTGGTCTTTATAGAGTTTTCCAAAGCGTGCAAAGTCTTTTGCGTTACTCGCAATACAGCAATAGGCTTTAACGAGGTCATTCTCTTTACTATCCACTTGCCATAGGGTTTGATTTTCGCTCCCCAAGGGTTTCCAAAAACTTTCTGTAAGATAATCGTATAGTTTTTTCCCTGTAGCTTTTTCGATAACCATTGCCAACAACTGCGTGTCTCCACTCGCATATTTATAAGATTTTCCAGGTTCATTTACGACTTTGAGTCCTAAAATCACTTTTTCTAAATCATCGTCAAAATAGGCACGGGTTGTAATGGAGAATGGTGAATAATATTTTTCGTCCCAATTGGTACCTGATGCCATCGATGATAAATCTCCTACGGTCATTTGAGCGGCTAAACCTTCACTAAATTCACGGAAGAAATCCCCTACAGGCTGGTCTAAATTTTTGATGTATCCATCGCTAATAGCTTTTCCCAAAAGTCCCGACACATAACTTTTGGCCATTGAAAATGAATTGGTTTTGGAATTTTCATTAAATCCATCATAGTAGTTTTCAAACCAGACACTGTCATTTTTGATGATTACATAGGCGATTGTACCTGTTTTTTTGTTGAAATTACTTAAGACTTCTGTTTCTGGGATGCTATTATAATTTTTATGAATAGGCCACGGTTGTGGTACATCATTTTGAATCACTACATTGTCAAATTCTTTATAATCTTCTAAATAGGCTGTTGTGTAGCCCTTGACATATATAGTTCGGACTGCCTTTAAAAGGTAATCGGTGTCTGTGATATAAAGAGCTGCGATAAGTACTGCAACGAGAATTAATAGTCGTGTTATGAATTTTTTCATTTAAGTGTATTTACTTTATTGTAAATATAAAGATAAATCAGAAACTCGACACTTCTTATTTTAGCAAATAAAAAATTCCGCCGTTATAGCTTGGTGCAGCATAAATAACTTTTCCTGAAATTGCAGAATTGTAGCCAAAACTTACTCCAATTTTTTTAGTGAGTTTCCAAGCGATTTCCCCTCCTATACTTATGAATTCTACGTTGTTTGCAAAAATGCTTCCATTGCTGTTAGAGGCATCTAGGGAACCATTTCTCAATGATTTCACCATATTTGAACGGAATAAAAGCAACAATTTACTTTCCAAAAAACTAGTACCTACCTCGATTCCAGCTCTGACTTCATCCGAAAAGTTTTTAGTTTTATTGTTAAACCCTATGTGACTTTTTGCATACAATGAATGCTTAAAGAGTGAAAAGGATGTTCCTGCATTAAATCTAAGCATCTGGTTAAATTCGCCATCTCCAGTTTGATAACTTCCATCGCTGCCCCCACTACTGTTTCCTGAAGGAATTCCTAAGGTTAGTGAGGTAGAGAATGCGAATTTAGATGTTTTGAATAAGCGGTATTCAATTCCTAGATTCATATCCCCAAAACTATTAAACTCTTCACCTTCTAGGAGTGTTTCATTAGTAATTTCAGATACTTGATGGTTTTGATACGATTTAACATAAAATGGGATGTATGCAATAATATCCCAGTTATCTGACAGTCCATACTTTCCGTACAGATTTAAATTAAAAATGCCTCGCGTTGCGTTGGGGTCTATTTTACCTGAGTTGGTATAGTGTTGATCTGCTTCTAGAAACCAAGCACTCAGCTTAAAATACCCATCTCCTTTTTTTTCTAACCATTGTGCATGGCTAAGAAACGAACAACTTAACACGAGCAGGATACTTAAAAGAATTGTTTTTTTCATTGTGGGGAGTTTTATTGTATTTGACCTTCGCCGACTTTTACGCCAAAGGGTTTACACCAATATAAGATGTAGCTATAATCATAGATACTAATTGTGGAAGGGAGGTTGTAGAAATGGGCGCCTTCAAAAATAGTCACTGGTCCAATTTCGTAAGCATCTGCAACAGAGTTTGGATTGTTGCCAAGATAAATGTATAAGCCAGGTAAACTTGTGGAGGCTTTGTAGTCCTCACCAAGAGAAAGTCTTAGGACGTTATTTTCATCTTCATGCACTTTTAAGGTGTAGCTCCCTTCCAGTTCATAGTTACTTGTGGTGACAATAGTTCCTAAGAATTCTATGGATTCTGTTAATGTAGCCGATGATACCTTAACAATGTCCGAATTGGTAATCGTCAGTTGTTCTTCTTTTGTAGTAAGGGTTGCGGTAACGGTTGCAGTTCCGAAATTTATCCCAGTTGCGAGTCCATCTTCTGTGATTGCTAAAACCGAAGAATCACTGCTGCTCCAGCTCACATTAGGATTTTCAATTTTTTTACCCACATAATTAAAATAATTAACCTCAAATTGATGGGCTGTGCCCCCTTTTTTTAACTCTAATAAAGGGTTTGAAATGAAAAGTTTTGGATCAACACGATCGTTGATTAGGTCTGTTTTAACACAGGAAAATACTGGCAGGCAACATACCAAAATTAGGATTGTTTTTTTCATAAGACAGATTTATAGGCTTTGTAAAGGTACTAAAATCCAAAATAAAAACAATAAACAGTCAAATAGGTTAAAAAGAAGTAAGGCTATAATGTTGATGTATATGATTAGTGGTGTTTTTACTTTTATATATTTAATAAGATGTTAGTCAAAGTTATTATTCCAATAATCAGGATGAGACTAAGCGAAATGTTCTTAAACTTATCTTGTGGAATAAAGTTGAGTATCTTTTTGCCTATTGCTGTTCCAACAAGTCCAATGACTAACAAAAATGGCACATAAATCAAATCGTGTTTATGAATAAAACCATTGAAGTAATATACAAATGTTCTTGAAAAATCGATTAGAAAATCAATGAAAGCAGATGTGGCAATAAATACGTTTTTTTCTAAATTGAAAGCGGCCATTGTAAGTCCACGTATCGCACCGCCTGTTCCTAAAAGTCCTGCTGAAAATCCTGATAAACCGCCTCCAATTATGGCATTTCGTCTAACAGGGTTTATTATTAATTCTTTTTTAATCAGGAATAGAAGAGCTAGAAAGACAAGGAATACTCCAAGAAATAATTTTAGATACCAATTATTTCTTGGAGTATTCCTTGTCTTTCTAGCTCTT
>Ga0233438_10003650_pt1 | contig 14083 bp, 14 predicted proteins | sample SI_123_September_FD_182720 | JGI IMG/M metagenome (GOLD analysis project Ga0233438, IMG submission 182720) | Seawater microbial communities from Saanich Inlet, British Columbia, Canada - SI_123_September2016_10_MG | ecosystem: Environmental > Aquatic > Marine > Inlet | place: Canada: British...
AACTTTCAGAAATTAGTGCATGTCCTATAGAGACCTCTGCTAAATTTGGAATGTTTTGTTTAAAAAATAGAATGTTTTCTAAACTTAAATCGTGACCTGCGTTTATCCCTAAACCGAATTCATTGGTTAAAATAGCTGCCTCTGTATACGATTTTACAATAGCTGTATTTCCTTTTGCATATTCACTTGCAAACTCTTCTGTGTATAATTCAATTCGGTCTGTACCAATTTTTGCTGCAGCCTCTATAAATTGAGTATTGGTATCTAAAAAAATAGAAGTTCTAATACCGTTGTTTTGAAACTCTTGAATCACCTCTTTTAAAAAGGACTGATGTGTAATTGTATCCCACCCAGCATTAGAGGTTATTGCATCTATTGCATCTGGAACTAAAGTAACTTGCGTCGGTTTGGTAGCTAACACCAAATCCATAAAAGAACGAATAGGATTGCCTTCTATATTAAATTCTGTAGTTACAACCTCTTTTAAATCTCGTGCATCTTGATAGCGAATGTGTCTTTCATCTGGTCTTGGATGTATGGTAATCCCTTGTGCGCCAAAACCTTCAATATCTGATGCTACTTTTAATAAATTTGGCACATTACCACCTCTAGAATTTCGTAAAGTTGCTATTTTATTAATATTTACACTTAACTTTGTCATGATCTAAAATTAGAGTACAAAGGTAATTTATTAAATCATTTTATCCTATATTCGTAGAGCATGAATATTAATGATTACATCTTAAAAGAAATAGAAGCATTTGATTTAAATGACAGTGTAAATAAAGCACAAACGCTTTTTAAAAATTACCCTATCACACATTTTCCTGTGATTAAAAATGAAAAGCTACTCGGTTCTTTTGCAGAAGAGGATATTCATTCACTAGAAGATAATACAGGTGTACTAGAAAATCATTCTTATCTTTTACAACGCTTTTATGCAGACAAAAAGGCAACAGTTTTAGAGCTTTTAAGAATATTTGCAATGCACAATACAACGATAATTCCAGTTTTAAACTCAAATAAAGACTACATTGGATATTATGATTTGAGCGATGTTTTAGACCTATTTAGCTCGAGTCCTTTTATGACCAATGACAGCGAAACTTTAGTTGTAGAAAAATTAGAACTAGAGTATTCAATGGGAGAGGTTTCTCAAATTGTAGAAGCCAATGGAGGTAAACTTTTAGGCATGTACATTTCGGAAAGATCCACCGATTTTGTACAAATCACTTTACGAGTTGTTAGCAAAAAAATCAATGAGATCATTCAAACATTTCGCAGATATGACTATAAAATTATTTCTGGTCATGAAAACGATATGTATTTAGAAGATTTAAAAAATAGATCAGAGTATTTACAGAAATATTTAGAAATGTAATCGTTACATTTTAAAAAACACAAAACGTGAAAAAAGTAGCAATTTACGGGCAATCTTACTCAATTTCCGCAGAAAAAGAGATTCAGATTCTATTAAAAACATTAGAAAAAAATAATATTGTTTCTTTCCTAGAAAAAAAATTTTACGATTTACTTGTAGAAGGAAATATATTAGAAAAAAAATATCCAGTTTTTTCAGATTTTTCAGATTTAAACGCTTCGTTTGATGTGCTATTTACATTAGGAGGAGATGGAACTATTTTAAGAGCAGTTACCTACATAAGAGATTTAAATATTCCTGTGCTAGGTATTAATACTGGAAGGTTAGGTTTTTTAGCAACCATTAACAAAAAAAATATTGAAGAAAGTATTCATTTACTCTTAAATGGAGCATATAGTATACAAGAACGTACTTTATTAACCGTAAAAACCACCCCAAAGACACCAGCTATTTCTGAATTAAATTTTGCGTTAAACGAGGTAACTATTGCCCGAAAAAACACCACCTCTATGATTGGTATTAAAACCTGTTTAAACGAAGAATACCTTACAAATTATTGGGCAGATGGTTTAATTATAGCAACGCCTACAGGCTCTACAGGCTATTCTTTAAGCTGCAATGGCCCTGTTATTTCTCCAGATTCTAAAAATGTAGTGATTACGCCAATTGCACCGCATAATTTAAATGCAAGGCCTATGGTTATTGCAGACGATACAGAAATAAAATTAACTATAGACTCTAGAGAAAAAGATTTTTTAATTTCTTTGGATTCAAGAATAACAACGGTTGCTAAAAACACGGTAGTTCACATACAAAAAGCACCGTTTACCATAAAAAGTATCATTCCTAAAAACCAATCATTTTTACAAACGCTTAGAACAAAGTTATTGTGGGGAGAGGATACTAGAAACGAAACCAATCTTTAACCATTATAAACAATAAAGAGGTTAAAATATAGTTATTCAGAAAAGACTGAATATTAACTTTACTAAGCAAATTGAAATCCCTATATTTGCTCGCTATTTTTAACGATGAAAAAAAGTATATTGGCAATTGTTTTTGTAAGCTTATCTAATGTAATGTTAGGTCAGGTATATGAGGCAGGTTTTTTTGTAGGTGGTTCTAACTATGTGGGTGATATTGGAAGAACAAACTACATTTATCCAAATGAAATTGCAGGTGCGGTTTTTTTTAAATACAATTGGAATCCTAAAATGGCAGTAAGGGCAACCTACAGTTATTTACCAGTAAGTGGTAATGATTTAGAGGCAGATACCGATTTTAGGAGAGACCGAGGTTTCAGTTTTTCAAATACCATACACGAGTTTGCCTTGGGTTTGGAGTATAATTTTTATGAGTATGATTTATCATCTGTAGATAAAACTTGGACCCCTTACCTTTTAATTGAGTTGGCAGGGTTTAATTATCAGTATGCAGTTGCTGAACCAAGACCAAACGATTTTACTTTTGAATCGGGAAATAGCATAGCCCTCCCATTTGGTTTAGGCTTTAAGTCTAAATTAATTGGCAATTTTGCTTTTGCTATTGAAGCAAAATTTAGGTATACTTTTTTGGATGATATTGATTATACTTCCTCAAATATACCTAGACTAGATTTTGGAAATAATACAAATGATTGGTACATGTTTACAGGAATATCTTTAACCTATACTTTTGGAAGACCCGCTTGTTATACAAAAGGTTTGTAAGTGCATATGGATAAAAAATTAAACATCGATTTACAAAATACCCCAAAGCATGTTGCTATTATTATGGATGGCAATGGACGTTGGGCAAAAGGTAAAGGAATGAATAGAATTTTTGGCCATAGAAATGCATTAACTGCAGTTAGAGAGTCTGTAAAAGCAGCTTCTCAAGTAAATGTTAAAGCAATTACACTGTATGCCTTTTCTACCGAAAATTGGAATAGACCAAAGCTAGAAGTAGATGCGCTAATGAGTCTACTTATCAATTCGTTAAAAAAAGAGCTTTCAGAATTTATAGACCAAGGCGTTAAAGTAAATTCTATTGGTTGTTTGGATAGCCTACCAAGTAAAGCGCAAAACGTTTTAAAAGAGGTTATTTTTGAAACAAAAGACAATAAAGAAATTGTATTAACCTTTGCATTAAGTTATGGAGGAAGAGAAGAAATTGTTAATGCAATCAAAAACATATCTAAAAAAGTTGTTAATAAAGAGCTTCATTTAGAAAAAATAGATGAAAATACTATAAATAATCATTTATATACATTTAATTTGCCCGACGTTGATTTAATGATAAGAACTAGTGGAGAACAACGCATTAGTAATTTCTTATTATGGCAGATGGCATATGCCGAATTATATTTTACAGATGTACTTTGGCCAGATTTTAGACAAGAACATTTCTATGATGCAATTATAGAATACCAGAACAGAGAAAGACGATTTGGAAAAACAAGCGAACAAATTACAGAGTAAATTTTATAAAAAATTATTTTCTGTTGCACTAGTGCTATTTGCACTATTTTTTAGTTTTAATGCAAATGCACAGTCACAAAATGACAGTATTGTAAGTAGTAATGCTACCTTCGAAAAAGGAAAGGAATACATTCTAGGTGGTATTTCGGTTACAGGGCTCATAAAATTTAGTGAAGAAACTGTAAAAGTATTTACAGGTTTACGAAATGGACAAGCCATAAAACTTCCAGGAGATAAGCTTACCAGTGCCATTAAAAAACTTTATGAAAGTAAACAGTTTAGTAATGTAGATGTTTACTTAGCTAAATTAGATGGCAATACTGTATACCTTCAGTTTGACGTGCAAGAACTTCCCATGTTAAAAGAAGTAACATTAGTGGGTATTAAAAAAGCGAAAGCAAAAGAATTGTTAAAAGAAGCAGAGTTAAAAGAAGGTGCAATGGTTACAGACAACCTTTTGGTAACCACTAGAAATTACTTTACAAAAAAATATACCGACAAAGGTTTTTTAAAAACCAAAGTAAACTTAAATACTAGAAAAGATTCATCAGATGTAAATGTGGTGAATATGAGTGTTTTTATAGACAAAGGTTCTAAAATAAAAATTAATGCAATTAATTTTACTGGAAATAAAACCTTATCCGACAAAACATTAAGAAAAGCCATGAGCAATACCAAAAAGAAGTTTTTGGGACGTTTCTGGAAAGGATCTAAGTATATAGAAGAAGAGTATCAAGAAGATCTAGAGAGTATTTTAGATAAATATAGTAGAGAAGGATTTAGAGATGCTAGAATATTAAGCGAAGGAATTTCTTGGAATGAAAACAATACTATAGATGTAAATATAGAATTAGAAGAAGGGAAGCAGTATCGTTTTGCAGATATTGTTTTTGTTGGAAATAAAGAATATACTAATGAAGAACTAAACAAAGTACTTCGTATAGATAAAGGAGATATTTACAATGGTGCTGTTTTAAAAGAACGCGTAAAAGGAGATGGCTCTCCAACCTCAGAAGATTTATCTACACTTTACCAAGATAGTGGTTTTCTATTCTCTCAAGTAAATGCCGTAGAAACTAAAGTAGAAAATGACGCTATTACCGTAGAAATTAGAATTCGTGAAGACGACAAAGCGAAAATTCAAAAAGTAACAGTTTCAGGAAATGACAAAACTAACGATCACGTAATTTTTAGAGAATTAAGAGTTAAACCAGGAGATCTATTTAGTAGAAGTAACATTATACGTTCTATTCGTGAAATCGGACAATTAGGATTTTTTGACCAAAATGTAACTCCAGACGTTGTTCCTGACTACAATAATAAAACTGCAGACATTAATTTTAATGTAGTAGAAAAAGGGGGGAGTCAAATCGAATTACAAGGAGGTTATGGTGGTGGTGCCTTTATTGGTACGCTAGGTTTATCATTCAATAATTTTTCTATTAAAAATATTTTTAAGAAAGAAGCCTATACACCCTTACCAATGGGAGATGGACAAAGTTTGTCTTTGCGTTTGCAATCGAGTAGAACTTTTAACACCTATAGTTTTTCATTTACAGAACCTTGGTTAGGAGGTAGAAAGCCAAAATCATTATCATTTTCTGTCTATTCTTCTACTCAGTTTCAGTTAAACCCACAAACATTTCAAGTAGATAGAGACCGTAGTTTAGGTATTGTTGGAGCCTCTATTGGTTTGGGGCAACGTTTAAAATGGCCAGACGATTATTTTCAACTTTCACAAACCATCAGTTATCAAAGTTTTAATTTAGACAACTATGGCTTTAGAGTAGGCGCAAATATTTTAAATAATGGAACGCTAAATAACCTATCTTACAGTGCTAGTATATCAAGAAATTCTGCAGGACCAAGTTTAATTTTCCCTACGTATGGATCTGAATTTTCATTTGGCGTTAAAGCAACATTACCTTATTCATTAATAAATAACAAAAACTACGACATTGCACCAGGGCTAAGTCAAGAGGAAACAAATATCCAGATTTCAGAAAAATACAAATGGTTAGAATACTACAAACTAAGTGCAAAGGGGAAATGGTATACTTCATTTACCGATAAATTAGTTTTAATGACCAATGCAGAACTAGGTTTCTTAGGCTACTACAATGCAGATGTTGGTTTATCACCATTTGAAAGGTATTTTGTAGGGGGTGATGGTATTGCTGTTTTTCAATTAGATGGTAGAGAAGTGGTTGGTTTAAGAGGTTATGAAAACAATCAATTATCTCCATTAGAAGGAGGTTCTATTTATAATAAATTTCAATTAGAATTAAGATATTCAATTACAGATGCACCATCTGCCTCTATTTATACATTAGGATTTTTAGAAGCTGGTAACTCTTATGACAATTTTCAGACATTTAATCCGTTTGAATTAAAACGTTCAGCAGGAGTTGGTGTTCGAATTTTTATGCCTGCCTTTGGTTTATTAGGAATAGACTTTGCACATGGGTTTGATCCTTTACCTGGCTTTACAGAAAAATCTGGTTGGCAAACACATTTTATTATTGGAAGACAATTCTAAGAAAACTGTACATTTGTAATGTCAAGATTTTCTTGGCATGGTTTTTTCTAAATACAGTATAGAAATGAAAAAAATAATTTTAATAGTCGTTTTTTTATTCAGTAGTATCTCTATTTGGTCTCAAAGGAACCAAATCATAGCGTATATGGATATGGAATACATTTTAGAAAATGTCCCAGAATATCTAAAAGCGCAAAATACATTGGACAGTAAAGTTGCCAAATGGCGAAAAAAATTAGACGAACAAGCCAGGCACATCGAGGTTTTAAAATCTGATTTAGCCAATGAAAAAGCAATTTTAACAAAAGACTTAATAGCGGAAAAAGAAGAAGAAATTACCGTAAAGCAAATAGAGTTACGCAGATTAGAATCTCTTTATTTTGGACCAAATGGTAATTTGTTTACCGTTAGAAAGCAATTGGTAAAGCCAATACAAGACCAAGTCTATAACGCTGTGCAAAGTATTGCAAAAAGAAAAAACTATGATTTTGTTTTTGAAAAATCTAGTGACTTAGTCATGTTATATTCCAATAAAAAATACGATATTAGCGACCTTGTTTTATCTACCATTGATAGAACCCGATTATCGGAACAAAAAAAGGAAGAAAGAAACAAAAAAAGAACAGCACCTAAAAAAGAGGCTACAAAAGTTCAACAAGAACGTATCGCACAAAAAGAAACACAAAAAAATAAAAAATTAGAAGCTGTAACTAAAAAAATTGCAGATCAAGAAGCTAAGAAAAAACAAATCGCCGAGAAAAGAAAGGCGTTAATGAAGCAAAGAGAGGAAAAAAGAGCACTCTTACGAAAGAAAAAAGAAGAAGCTACAAAAAAGAAAGAAGAAGAGCAAAAAGCAAAAAAAGATAATTAATAACAAAAGACAAGAATAATAATTAAATTAAACAAGAATGAAAAATTTTAAATCGTTACTATTAATTGCTGTATTTACGTTAGGATTTGGTGGTGTTGCAAATGCACAAAAATCAGGTCACTTAGACTTTGAGAAGTTAGTAGCTGAAATGCCTGCAACTAAAAAATTAAAATCAGATATTGAAAAGTTAGGAAAAACATATCAAGATGAGGTTGAAGGTATGGCTAAGAAATTGGATGCTAAAATGAAAAAGTATACCCAAGAGCAAAATACACAGACCAAAGAAATTAACGAAATTAGAGCAAAAGAAGTTCAGCAAGAAAACCAAAGATATGAGCAGTTAAGACAAACTGCATATCAAGACATGCAACAAAAACAAGCAGATGGTTTAAAGCCAATTATAGAAAAAGCGCAAAAAGCAATTGAAGAGGTAGCTGCTGCTAAAGGTATTTTATATGTTTTTGATGCTTCTATGGGTAAAGGACTTTTAGTAAAAAAAGGAGAAGATTTATATGCTGCTGTTAAAGCAAAATTAGGTTTCTAAAACTCCCTTTTAATAAATAATAAAAAAACCTACTTTTAAAGTAGGTTTTTTTATTTTTACAACGGTATGATGGCAAATTCTAATCCTATTGGTTTTTTTGATTCCGGAATTGGAGGTACCTCTATTTGGAAAGAGGTTACCTCACTTTTGCCTAAAGAACGTACCATTTATTTATCGGACAGTAAAAATGCCCCTTATGGAGACAGACCTACTGATGAAATTATTGCTTTGGCAATAAAAAACACGGAATTTCTTTTAGAAAAAAATTGTAAACTAATAGTCGTTGCTTGTAATACAGCAACTACAAATGCCATTACTTACTTAAGAAACACCTATACAGTTCCTTTTATTGGTATAGAGCCTGCAATAAAACCTGCAGCCCTAAAGACCAAAACAAATAAAATTGGAATTTTAGCTACAAAAGGTACTTTAAACAGTGCTTTGTTCGAAAAAACATCAAGCGCTATAGACCAGCACATTCATATTAAAGAAACCGTTGGTAAAGGATTGGTACAATTAATTGAGTCAGGTAGCATTGATTCTATAGAAATGCAATCACTATTGGCATCTTACATTACACCAATGCTGGAAGAAAATATAGATTGTTTGGTTTTAGGTTGTACACACTACCCTTATTTGATTCCTTATATTAAAAAAATAGCTGGAAATCGTTTAAAAATCATAGATTCTGGTCAAGCTGTTGCTAAACAAACTAAAGTAGTATTAACAAAACACAAATGTATTAATGACACAGCATCAAATACAATGCATCATTTCTATATCAACACCAAAAAAATAGTTTTAGAAAATATATTAAAGGGGCAAGATAAAATTCAAATTACCGAGAAAGACTTTTAAAACCCTAAGAATGCAGCATTAATATTAGGGCAAGCTGCAGCTCTTGGCGTTCTAGTCCATAGATTAATCCCCACAGAAACTTGATGAAAACCAGTAGTTGTTAATACTGTTTCGTTCATTTGGTTGGTATACGTATATGAGAACAAGTAATTCTGATAATTAAGCCCTATTATGGGAGAGAAAAAAGCGGCATTCTCTATAGCGTTTTTGTCAAAACCTCTACGATAAGACAAAGCTGCCCAAAGTTGAGTTTGTGAAAAGGTTTTGTACGCTTTTAGATTAAAATCTGCAATTCTTTGCCCTGTGCTTTCTCTAAATTGAAGCATCACAGAAGGCTCAAATTGCACAAAAAGATCTTCACCAAAATAGTACCCTGCAGAAAAAATGTAATTCCTTAAATCTAACGGTTCTTGAATATTTAAATTATTCTTAGCTGTTAATAATAAATTTTTAACGGTAAAGTAAGATGAAAAACCTCCATAATGATAGGCCATTCCAAAATCTGCATTATAATAACTAGTACTCTCTACAATTGCAGCAACTGCTGGATCACCAGAAAATGTTCTTTGGTCTGATTGATTTTGCACAAAGGTAAAAGACAATCCAAAAGAAAGTTGATTAAATAATTTACCTGCACTCATTGGCAAATGATATGCATAGGTACCTTGAATTCCTTTCTGAAAATGAAATCCATTTTTATCATTAAATAACACCAAACCATAGCCTGCATTTGAATATTCATCAAACTTTGTATGAAAGCTTATTGTTTGTAAAACTGGTGCATTAGGGATACCTGCCCACTGTTGTCTAGCTGTAAATCTTAGTTTACTAGAATTCCCAATACCTGCTGCAGAGGGGTGAACTAAATAAACATTATCAGACAAATAATCTTGATAAATTGGTAAAGTTTCTTGTGCACTACTTTGAGAAGAAAAAGCGATAGCAAACAAAAAAAGAATTCTAATAGTATGTAACTTCATTAAAAATTCAATTAATTTTTGAATTTCAAATATATTCAATTTATACAGAATATTTTAAGGTCTTGTAAAAGTTTAACAAAATATCAAATATTAAATGATACTCATTTGTATTTTACCTTAAAAGTAGCAATAAAGAAGTTAAAAAATGAATCTTAATCCCGTAAAACTATTTCCAAAACAACGCGTAAATTACTACTAAATTAATCATAACTACAAAGGTACCAACATTAAATAAAGGGCTTGTTTTAAAGAAGTCTTTTTGTATTGGTATTCCTTTATGATCATTAGCTCCCTTGTTTTGCAATAGACTTAACACTACAATAACTCCCATAGTTAATAATGCTATATACCCCATTTGATCCATCCAAGGAAGATCTACAAAAAAGGAGTTTGTTGCCCATCCTTTCGGAGAAACCTTAAAGTACATGGCTATAGGAATAGAAACTAAAGCACCAGTAATGGCTGCTTTATTGGTTGTCTTCTTCCAAAATAGGCCTAACATAAATACAGCTAATATACCTGGACTAACAATACCTGTATATTCTTGTATGAATTGAAATGCTTGGTCTATACCCCCTTATAATGGAGCCATAATACATGCTATGATTAGCGCTACTCCTGCAGATAATCTTCCCATATATACAGTAGTTTTATCAGATGCATTCTTGTTTATGTACTGCTTGTAAATATCCATAGTAAATATGGTTGACGTAGAATTTAGCATTGAGGCTAAAGAGGATACTATGGCTGCTGCTAAAACTGCAAATGCAATACCCTTTAACCCTGTAGGTAAAAATTGTAACAACCATGGATATGCTTTATATGCTTGATATAATGAAGGTAAATTTTGTAAACCAGCCTCTCCTAAACTTGCTAAAATACTTGGATCATTAACCATAACGTAAGCGGCTATTCCTGGAATTACAACGATTACTGGTATGACTAATTTTAAAAGCACTGCTAATAAAATACCTTTTTGAGATTCTTTTATTGATTTGGCAGCTAATGTTCTTTGAATTATATATTGATTAAAGCCCCAATAATACAAATTGGCTACCCATAAACCTCCTATTCAAACACCAATACCTGGTAAATTTTTAAACTCAGGGTTTGATTTGTCTAAAATCATAGCAAACCGACCTGGTGCTGCCTTGTATATCGTTTTCATCCCTGCAAGGACGCCTTCTCCTCCAGATACTGTGTCTAATGCTAGATACGTAGTTATTAAACCTCCTAGTACTAAGAAAATAACTTGAATAACATCTGTCCAAGCTACTGCAGATAACCCTCCGTATAAAGAATATGCAGCTGCAAACAAAGCTAAACCTATAACACCATAAAGGATAGGAACCCCCATAATTGTCTCTAAAGCTAATGAGCCTAAATATAACACTGAAGCAAGGTTAACAAACACATATAGAGCTATCCAAAAAACAGCTAGTATGGTTTTTAAATTGGTAGAAAACCTTTTTTCTACAAATTCTGGAATGGTATACAAGTCTTTTTCGATAAATATTGGCAAAAAATACTTCCCGACGATTATTAAGGTTAGTGCTGCCATCTATTCATAAGAAGCTATAGCCAAACCTAATGCAAAGCCAGACCCAGACGTCCCTATAAACTGTTCTGCAGATATATTTGCCGCAATTAATGAAGCCCCTATTGCCCACCAAGGCAATGATTTACTGGCTAAAAAATAATCTTCAGCATTTTTTTGATACCCTTTTTATCTCTTGATACCCATAAACCAACGCCTAAAATTAATATGGCATACAGTGTAAATATTAAATAATCTAAAAATTCAAAATTTCCCGTCATCTTTTATATTTATTTAAACTACTAGCTAAGCTACTATAAATTTTTGTTTTTTAAGAAAACAGTAATCTTATTCAATTTTAAAACACTTACTAATTACAAAAAGTAGATTTAAATAAACCCCTCTATTTTAAAATTACATAAAATATGATTGATTTTTTTTGTTTTTAGAAGACGTCTGTTAGTCAATCAAAAAAATAAGAATAAACCCTAAAAAGAATGTGTAGAGAAAAAAATATTGAGATTTCAAAAATAGGTGATGTTTTTTTAGAACGAGACATTTCAAAGTGATAACGTGAGTGCAAACCTAAGCATAAAACATAGACTTTAATTTTGTGAAAAATTATTTAAGGAAGTACATATCGTTTTAAAAACGGAAATTTGTAGATAATCTTTAATTAGAATACTAGTAGTTTGATTTGTAATGTTTCAAGAATTGATTTTTTTACTTTTGTTAAGAATAAAAAAACTCCATATATTTTTTATTTATGAAATAAATTCCACTATTGTTTTTTAGCGTTTTAAAAAATCTCTATTTTTATTTACATGAAAAATCCTCTAATATTTATATTAAAATCATAACCAATTGAAAACTCATGAACACCACCAATATTTATAAATTTTGAAGTATTAAAATCATAAGAATATCCAAATCTAAAACTTTTCCATTTAATTCCTACAAAACTATTTATTGATGAAAAAAATTGTCTGTTATCATTCTTATTTATTGGATTTGTCCCAGCAATTATTCCAAAAGAAAAAGTGTCTTCAAATGTATATTGGATTCCTAAATCTAATCGACTACTTACTCCTTGCATCATAAAATTCGATAAAAAATAAAACTTACTTTGACTAGCTAACCAACTATATCCTCTTTCAAAAATTGGAAAATAATATTTAGCATGGATTGACATAAAAATATCTAAAGGTACGTTGTTATTATCTGTCAGAGATATATTTGGTCTATTTAAGTGTCTTAGAGTTAACCCAAACCAAGAATCATCGTTATGAAATAAAATTGAAGAATTAAAATCAAAAAAAGTTCGTTTATTTTGAAATATTAATGGGTCCACAGATGAGCCTATCGAAAAATCAGTAATATTTATTTGATCTTCTAAAATTAAATTTTGAAATCCAAAACTTTTTACTCCCATTCCCACAGAAATACTTGGTCTAAAGAACCATTCATTACTAATTTGGAAAGCAATTGAATAATTAAGATTAAGTTGATTAAAATTATAATTTGAATTAACTTCTTGATGATTTAAAAAAGTAACTCCAAGACCTGAATTAAAGCTGTCAAACCAAGTATCATAATAAACATAATTCGTATTTATCTTTACACCAGAATTAGTCAATTGAGACCTATGCAATGTTCCAGCCTTTGGGTGTTTTAAAGCTCCTGTAAAGGATGAACTTAATGTCTCAGGCACTAAAAAACTTTGAGAAAAAATAACATCTTGTGCTTTAGTGCTAATAAAATTTAATATAAAAATTAATAAAAGTAACTTTTTCATATTTATCTAATTAATCTAATTGCTTTATTTTCTACAAACTTGTTACCAGAAAAAGTTGTTCCTTTTACTACTAAAGTATAATTACCAACAGGAGCTAGTTCTCCATTTACATATCCATCCCAACCTTTAAGAATAGTATCATTTTTTTCGTAATATAAAAGAACTCCCCAAATATCGTAAATACTCATCTCAATATTTTGAACGTATTTAGATAGAGGTCTAATAAAATCGTTAAATCCATCGTTATTAGGAGTAAATGCGTTAGGAATTATTAAATCGAATTTTTCAGTAACATTAATAGTTTCAGATTTTGAGTAAATACATATAAAATTATTAAGATATTCGTAAGTAACTTCTAACATAACTTCATAACTTCCAGTACGACTAAAAATATAATTAAATTCTTCTTGATCTGAAACTTCTTCTCCATCAATATACCAAGTTAGTAAATATTCTAATTCATAAGGGTTTAAAGATGTGTTTTTAAATAAAATAGGGTCATCTACACCATATAAATCATCAAAAATAACAGAAGGTGTAATTGAAAAATCAGCATCCCCTAATTTTGGGTTTACAATAACTGTAATCTTAAACGCATCTCCTTCACAACCATCTATACTTACAGGCACAACTGTATATTCAACTTCAACAGCTGCACTTGTCTCATTGATAAACAAATCATCTGATATTTCATTAGCTGAGAAACCGGTTCCTTGTCTTGGAGTACCTGACCCTACACTAAAATCAGCTATTGTATTAATACCTGTAATATTAGTAGACCCGTCAATAAGGATCTCTGTAATTTCATAACTAGCCACAGCAATAGTACTACTCGCATTAAAATCAACCCCTAACTCCTCACCACTACAAACCTCGATTTCTTGATCTGCAACTTTAGGGGCTGGATTTACACTAACTGTCAACGTAAACGCCTCTCCTTCTACTCCTTGTGCACTCACTGGTACAATCCTATAAACAACATCGATTGGATCATTCGAATTATTAGAATAGGAATCATTTAATAAGCCATCTGATGCAATTTCAGCATCTATCACTGTATTTGTTACTCCTGTTGTTGCTATTAATCCATTACTATTGATATCCTTGATAAGATATTTA
>Ga0233438_10003651_pt1 | contig 14083 bp, 11 predicted proteins | sample SI_123_September_FD_182720 | JGI IMG/M metagenome (GOLD analysis project Ga0233438, IMG submission 182720) | Seawater microbial communities from Saanich Inlet, British Columbia, Canada - SI_123_September2016_10_MG | ecosystem: Environmental > Aquatic > Marine > Inlet | place: Canada: British...
TTGGTATATAGACTGAAATGTAAAAATACTAAATACTTTAGTGATACCATTTAATAGGAGAACAATAACGCAAAATAAGTAACGATTTATGTGTCTAAAATTTAGATTATATTTGTTTCATATGAAAAAACACATCCCTATTGAAGATGGCGATTACTATTTAACACCGGATGGGTACCGTTGTTTTACGACCCAATACCACCTCAAACGCGGCTATTGCTGCGAGAGTGGATGTAAGCATTGTCCGTATGGCTATAGTACCCGAACGAACACTCAAAATCTAATAAAATGAACGCCAAAGAACTTACATTTAAAGAGGAGATTTTAGAAGGAATTCCAAAAAAATTACCCCCAAAACGGGCGTATGACAGCAGCTATAACCATGCTCCAAAACGAAAATCAATTTTAAGTGCGGAAGAAACTAAATTGGCCTTAAAAAATGCATTGCGTTATTTTGATAAAAAACACCACAATATTCTTATAGAAGAATTCAAAACCGAATTGGATACCTATGGACGTATTTATATGTACCGCTTCCGCCCTACCCATAAAATAGTAGCGCGTCCCATTGATGATTATCCTGCCAATAGCAAACAAGCTGCTGCTATCATGCTAATGATTCAAAATAATTTGGATGATGCCATCGCACAGCACCCCCATGAATTAATCACTTATGGAGGCAATGGCAGCGTATTTTCAAATTGGGCACAGTACCGACTGACGATGCAGTATTTGGCACAAATGACCGATAATCAAACATTGGTCATGTATTCTGGACATCCCATGGGATTGTTCCCATCGCACTCTGAAGCTCCAAGAGTCGTCGTCACCAATGGTATGATGATTCCCAACTACTCAAAACCGGATGATTGGGAGAAATTTAATGCCTTAGGCGTTTCACAATATGGTCAAATGACCGCTGGTAGTTATATGTATATTGGACCTCAAGGGATTGTTCATGGCACTACAATTACTGTTCTGAACGCTTTTAGAAAAATTAATAAGTCGCCACGAGGCAATATCTTTTTAACTGCAGGTTTAGGGGGTATGAGTGGCGCACAACCGAAAGCAGGAAATATAGCTGGGTGTATTACCGTCTGTGCTGAAGTGAATAAGAAAGCTGTTTACACCCGCCATTCACAGGGCTGGGTCGATGAAGTTTATACAGATTTAGAGTCGCTTGTACAACGTGTACGAAAAGCTAAAAACAATAAAGAAGTTGTATCCCTAGCATATTTAGGAAATGTGATTGATGTGTGGGAAATTTTTTACGAGGCTGCTATTGCTGTTGATTTAGGAAGCGATCAGACATCCTTGCATAACCCGTGGGCTGGTGGGTATTATCCTGCTGGAATGAGTTATGAAGAAGCCAATACACTTATGGGTTCAAATCCTGAATTGTTTAAAGAAAAAGTAAAAACATCGTTAAGACGTCATGCAGCAATTGTTAAAAAACACAGTGATAAAGGGATGTACTTTTTTGATTATGGAAATGCCTTTTTATTAGAAGCTTCTCGTGCAGGTGCAAATATTATGGCGAAAAATGGAATTGATTTTAGGTACCCCAGTTATGTTCAAGATATTATGGGACCTATGTGTTTTGATTATGGATTTGGTCCCTTCCGATGGGTATGTGCTTCTGGAACTCCAGAAGATCTCATAAAAACAGATGCCATAGCCTGTCAGGTTTTGGAGGAACTTAAGAAAGAAGCTCCTACAGAAATTCAGCAACAAATGACAGATAACGTCCAGTGGATCAAAGGTGCGCAAGACCATAAACTGGTTGTAGGGTCACAAGCACGGATTTTATATGCTGATGCTGAAGGACGCATGAAAATTGCGCAAGCATTTAATACTGCCATTGCCAATGAAGAAATTGGTACAATCATATTAGGACGCGATCATCATGATGTATCGGGTACGGATTCGCCATATAGAGAAACAAGTAACATCTATGATGGCTCTCAATTTACGGCAGACATGGCCATTCAAAATGTCATTGGCGATAGTTTTCGAGGGGCCACTTGGGTGAGTATTCACAACGGAGGAGGCGTTGGTTGGGGCGAAGTCATCAATGGTGGCTTTGGTATGGTTCTTGATGGTACTTCAGAAGCAGAAAAACGGTTAAAATCTATGTTGTTTTGGGACGTCAATAATGGCATTGCCCGGCGTAATTGGGCTCGAAATGAAGAGGCTATATTTACCATTAAACGTGCGATGGAATCCGAACCTCTGCTCAAAGTAACCATCCCTAACAGAGTAGATAGCGCTCTTTTGGAAAATTTATAAAACCATTAAATATAAACTCATGAAAACTAAAATACTTTCTTTTGTAGCTGCTCTGCTGTTTTTAACCTCTTGTCAATCGGTACGCGTAGTTACTGACTATGATAAAGCAGCTCCCTTCATAACTTATAAAACCTTTGGGTTTCATAAAGAAGGTGTGGATCGTGCGGAAGTAAGTGACTTAGATAAACGTCGTATTCTACGTGCTATTGAAAATGAACTTCTTAAAAAAGGGTTCGCCAAATCAGATACTCCTGATTTGCTAGTTAATTTTTTTACGAAAGAAAAACAACATATCAACATCAATAATAATAACTTTAGTTCTTTTGGTTGGGGTTGGGGTTGGGGCTGGGGTCCTTATTTTAATACACAGTATAATATTTCCAATTCGACACAAGGCACTTTATATATTGATTTGATTGACACCAAACGAAAAGAACTGATTTGGCAAGGAATTGGACGTGGAAATTTAACTGCTAGTGTAGCACATAAAGACGAGCTTATTAACACTTTTGTGACTTCAATTTTAAACAACTATCCACCTAAGGAACTTTAGGTTTTTACATCCAAAGCATCCCTTAAGGAGTTTCCAATCAGCATAAAAGCCATGACCAAACTCATAATGCACAGTCCAGGAATAAGTGCTAAATAGGGTTTCCCTAAAATGATATAATTGTAATGATCTTTGATCATCGCCCCCCAACTAGACATGGGAGGTTGTGCACCAATACCTAAAAAACTCAGTCCACTTTCAATAAGAATAGCCGCCGCAAAATTAGCTGCCGAAATGACAATGACAGGCGTTAAAATGTTTGGCAAAATGTGTTTCCATATAATTCTGAAATCTGTAAACCCTAAAGCACGTGCTGCCGTCACATACTGCATTTCTTTGACACTCATCACTTGACCTCTAACTATTCTAGCAACTTCGACCCACATGGTCAGCCCTACGGCAATAAACACTTGCCAAAAGCCTTTTCCCAAAGCGAGCGTAATTGCAATGACCAAAAGTAGGGTAGGAATTGACCATGTTACATTGATGACCCACATGATTAGTTTGTCCCATTTTCCACCAAAATAGCCTGCAATACTCCCCATTAAAACTCCAATTAGAAGCGAAATGAAAACAGCTACAAAACCAATCGAAAATGAAATCCGGGCACCAACCAAAATCCTACTTAGAAGATCTCTTCCATACTTATCGGTTCCTAGATAAAATGTTTTTTGAGTAACAAAAGGATGTAATATTACTTCCTTATGCACAGGAATTTCAATCGTTTTTTCTAACCCTTTTAGCCCTTCCGAAGCATATTCGATATATTTGATTTGATGGGCTTCAAACGCATGAGTTGCAATAGGAATTTCCTTGGGAGGGTTTTTGATTCCAAAAAACACACGGTTCAAAAAATGTTGGTTGCTTGTCAGCGTGTTTGGAATTACAAGCATTTCAATAGAAAAACCTGGTTGCTTGGAGTGAATTGACAAATGCATTTGGTTAGCAAACTGAGAATTATCTGGAGCTAACACATAGGCAAAAACAGAAATGAATGCCAAAAAAATGATGAACCAAAAACTAAAAACACCCCAAAAACTTTTTTTAAATTTTTGAAGTGCTAACGTTGTTAATCCTTGTTTTTGCATACTCAATTAATCTTTAATCTGTGCTAATTTGATGGAGTTATAAGAATTTTTTAAATCGCCCAATACATTAATCGCTTCTTCCATATAGATGTCTTTACTTAAATTCTCGTGCCAGCGTTTTCTATTAATTTTTAAAACAGAATCTTGCTCCATCAAAGGGCGTTCGTATGGCAATGATTCAAATGTTAGATTTGTTTGGTACTCAGATAAGACATCAAAACGTTTTGCTACTTTTTCATTCGATTCAAGTTCTTGAGAATAGTTTGAAAAATTAAGGGAATATACCGATCGATCTCTCATGGTTTTGATCCAACGGGCATTGTCATCTATTAGCTTAATTTCAGCACTCGAATTCATACGGTCTTTACTTTTTTTGATGGTCGTTTCGTAATCAAAAGTACGCTCCCAAACATTGTAATTTGCTGGTGCAATTTCGTCCCATTCAAGTGGATTTTCTTGATTTTTTTCTCCAATTTTAATATAGCTATATCGGTCTGGAACTACCACATCACTTTTAACACCTTCTAATTGTGTAGATCCCCCATTGATACGGTAATATTTTTGGGTTGTAAATTTAAACGCCCCCATATCTCCATTGGTATTATTTCGAATCATGCGGTTCAAATCAATGATATTCTGAACCGTTCCCTTGCCATAGGTTTGTTTACTCCCAATGACTATGGCACGTTTATAATCTTGCATGGCTGCAGCCAAAATTTCCGAAGCAGAGGCAGATAACTCATTCACTAGAATAACAAGAGGCCCCTCCCATTCGATAGATCGGTCTGTATCTCTCAGCACTTCTTTTTGTTGTCCTGTTGAGCGCACTTGAACAATAGGTCCTTCTTTGATAAACAAGCCGCCCATATCAACAACGGTCTTCAATGACCCGCCTCCATTATTTCTTAAATCCAAAACCAAACCTTCCATGCCTTCTGCTTTCAAACGTTCAATTTCTTTTTTAACATCAGTTGCTGCATTCCGACTGTTGTAATCTTCAAAATCTATATAGAATTTAGGAAGGTTTATAACACCAAAAGTAGTGCCCTCTTTTTCTACAATAGTAGATTTGGCATAGGTTTCTTCAAGTTCAATTTCATCTCTTGGAATGCTTAAATCTTCTATGGTACCATCTACTTTTTTTAGGGTCAAAATCACATTTGTTCCTTTAGGTCCTTTGATAAGTTTGACGGCATCATCCAATCGCATTCCTACTACGTTCACAGCTTCAATTTCATCTTCTTGACGAACTTTTAAAATAACATCTCCAACTTCTAATTTATTCTGACGCCAAGCAGATCCGCCAGAAATGAGCTCTGTAATACTTATTTCATCCATCCGTTTTTGAAGACGCGCCCCAATCCCATCGTATTTACCAGACATTTGAGTATCAAAACGATCCTTATCCTGAGGCGCAAAATAAGATGTGTGCGGATCAAATTCTTCTGCTATTGAATTGATATACATCGACAGCCAATCTTCACGTCTTAAATCGTCTATATAGGTTGCTGTTTCATTTAAAGATTTTAAAGTAGATGCTCTTGCTTTGACTTCTAGCTCTGCATTTGATATATTGGAGGCTTCTTTTTCGTCAGTGACTAAATCATGGTAATTTGAAAGTGTAGAAAATTTGAGTTGTTTTCGCCAGTTGTCTTTCATTTCTGCCTTTGTAGAAGCATAAGGTTTGGTTTCGTAATCGGTATTAAAGGTTTCGTCTAAATCATAATCAAATGGGGTTTGTAAAACTTGAGTATAGATTTTTTTAGATTCTTCAATTCGAACTAATAAACGCTCATAAACGAGATTGAAAAAAACCAGCTCATAGTTTAAAATCTGCTCGTCTATTTCTGTTTCATACCTTTCAAATTCATCAATATCAGATTGATAAAAATAATTTTTAAAAGGATCTACTTGGTTTAAAAAACTAATGAAGATCGCTTCGGAAAAATCATTATTTATTTTTTTTGGCTCAAAATGACCATCTTCTAATAAATAAGTAACTAATTGCATCAATAATTTGTCTTTGTCGGGATTATCAAAGGATTTTGATGTAAAACTACAAGACGCAAATGCGATAAGGATGGAGACTAAAAAAATATTGATATTTCGCTTCATAGGAACAAACTATTTTAAGGGGTCATTTAATTAATAACTAAAATATGGGAAAAAATTATGCCAAGCTTATGGAATGGTAATAATTTTTTGTTAAAGCTACTAAAATCATCAAATAAGCTACAAATTACTTACTTTTGTAGGAATTAAATTCTAATACAATGACAAAAAGACCTTTGATTTTGGTCACCAATGATGATGGCATCACTGCCCCAGGAATTCGTACTTTAATAAACGTTATGAACACTATTGGAGACGTCATTGTTGTGGCACCCGACAGTCCACAAAGTGCGATGGGACACGCCATCACGATTAACGATACTTTGTATTGTAAAAGAGAACGCATTGATGCTGGACCTCAGAAAGAATACAGCACATCAGGAACTCCGGCAGATTGTGTGAAGTTAGCGGTACACGAACTTTTGGATCGCAAGCCAGATTTATGTGTCTCTGGAGTAAATCATGGATCAAATTCGTCTGTAAATGTGATTTATTCAGGCACTATGAGTGCTGCAATTGAGGCGGGAATAGAAGGAATTCCTGCGATTGGATTTTCACTTTTAGACTACAAATGGGAAGCCGATTTTAGTCAGATTGAATCGTTTATAAAAACCATCACTTTACAGGTTTTAAACCAAGGGTTGCAAAAAGGAATTATTCTGAATGTTAATTTCCCGAAACTATTAGAAACCCAAATAAAAGGCATCCGTGTATGCCGTCAAGCAAATGCGAATTGGATTGAAAAATTTGACAAACGTCAAACTCCTTTAGGCCGCGATTATTATTGGCTAACGGGAGAGTTTAACAATTTAGATAAAGGGGAAGATACAGACGAATGGGCGCTAGAAAATGGGTTTGTTTCTGTGGTTCCTGTGCACTATGATTTGACCGCACATCACTACATTCAAGAATTAAATAAATGGGATTTTAATGAATAAGAAAGTCGTTTTTCAAGGGTTTGTCGTTGGCTTGATTGCTAATATTATTGGACTTTTTACAGCGACTGTAGTTCTAAGTAAATTATCTGGACGCTCAGATTCTGTGCTTAAAGTTTTAGAAACCGCTCAATCTGAAAATTTTTTAGGAAAACTCATCAGTTTAGGAGCCATTTTAAACTTACTTAGTTTCTTTTATTTTATTAGAAAACGGCAAGATGGACGTGCGGGAGGTGTTTTGGCAGCCACTATTTTGATTGCACTCGTAACCTTTTTAATTAGATTATAAATGAAGTACTACATTATTGCTGGAGAAGCCTCAGGAGATTTGCATGCTGCGAACCTCATGAAGGCCCTAAAAAAAACAGATGCGAACGCAGAATTTAGATTTTGGGGTGGTGACTTGATGCAAAATGTAGGAGGTACTTTAGTAAAGCATTACAAAGAATTGGCCTTTATGGGCTTCTTTGAAGTGGTCATGAATCTAAGAACAATTACCAAAAACTTATCCTTTTGTAAAAAAGACATTGCAGGCTACCAACCGGATTGTTTAATTTTTATTGACTACCCAGGATTCAATATGCGCATTGCAAAATGGGCGAAAGTTGAAGGCTACAAAACCCATTATTACATTTCTCCACAAATTTGGGCATGGAAAGAAAATCGTATTACTGCCATCAAGCGCGATATTGATAAGATGTATGTCATTCTTCCTTTTGAGAAAGCGTTTTATGAAGACAAACATGGCATGCTTGTTACCTTTGTAGGACATCCATTGATTGACGCCATTGCCGATAGAGTTCCTGTGGATGAAACTGCCTTTCGTCAAACACATCAACTCAACCACAAACCCATAATTGCACTGCTTCCTGGAAGTAGAAAACAAGAAATTAGCAAAATGCTCACGGAAATGTTAAGTGTTGTAAAAACCTTTAGCGACTACCAATTTGTAATTGCTGGAGCACCGAGTCAAGATCCTGACTTTTACAAGGCGTTTATAACAGATGAAAACGTACATTTTGTTGAAAACTGCACTTATGATTTACTAAGCGTTTCCCACGCCGCTTTGGTGACATCAGGAACTGCAACCTTAGAAACTGCCTTATTTAAAGTCCCTGAAGTCGTGTGCTATAAATCGAGTTGGATTTCATATCAAATTGGAAGGCAGTTGGTGAAACTAAAATTTATTTCTTTGGTGAATTTGATTTTAGACAAAGAGGTCGTCACTGAATTAATCCAAGGGGATTTTAACACGAAACGAATTACAAAAGAGCTTTCTTCTATCTTGGAAGGCCCTGTTCGGGAGGCACAATTTGAGGCCTATCATGAACTGGAAACAAAGCTCGGAGGCCCAGGTGCCAGTCAAAATGTTGCAGAATTAGTTTATAATTCATTAAATTAGAGGTTTAAAACAACCCCTAATTTAAACCTGCTTCGAACCTACATCTTATGGCTCGGCTTCTTTTTTTTCAATGAAAGCTCTGCATTACCCCATACTAAAACTCACTATTTTTCTTGTGATTGGCATTGTTGCTAGTGATTATCTATCTGTTTCTCTTCCTTTAATTTCAGCAGGCATAGGACTGATAATTACAGTACTCATCCTAACACATGTCTATTGTAAGAAGCACCATAAAACTATGTATTGGCCATCATTGGCGGTTCTATTAATTATGGTTGTACTTGGAGTATTTGTATCTAAAATACATTTGCCTACATTTTCTAAATCTCATTATTCTCATCTGAAAAACATCACAAATGACGGTTTACATCAACTTGAGTTTGTCATCAAAAAACGATTAAAACCGACCACTTACAACCACCGCTATTATGTGGAACTTACAAAAATTGATTCCACTTTGGTATCGGGAACACTTCTGATAAATTTAAGTAAGGAATCAACCACAGCAAACTTTAATGTGAATGAAAAAATCTTAACCACAGCAGCGCTTGAGGAGGTTAAAATGTCGTTAAACCCCTATCAATTTAATTACAAAACCTATCTGAAACGTCTGGGGATTTACCATCAAGTTTATTTGAGAAATCAAGTTGTATTAGCCATTCCTCAATCTCCAAATTCTATTACAGACTATGCCGAAACCATTCGTGAAGCCTTGAATAAACGTCTCGAAAAGCTGCCATTCAAAGCAATTGAATTGGCTTTTATCAAGGCCTTACTTTTGGGACAACGTCAAGATATTTCTTCGGATGTGTATGAAGCTTATAAAAAAGCGGGGGCTGTTCATATTCTTGCTATTTCGGGTCTTCATATAGGAATTCTATTGTTAATTCTTCAATTTATACTGAAGCCATTACTGTATTTCAGACATGGTAAATTTGTGAGTTTAGTGATCATTCTTTGTGTGTTGTGGAGCTTTGCTGTCATTGCTGGCTTGTCCCCTTCAGTGGTCAGAGCGGTGACCATGTTTAGTTTGTTTGCGATTGTCAAGGTTTTAAAACGTTCTTCGAATTCATTAAACACTTTGGCTGTTTCTGCGTTTATCCTTCTGCTCGTTCGGCCAGGGTTTTGTTTTGATGTGGGGTTTCAGCTCAGCTATTCAGCGGTCGCCTCAATTATCATTGTTAAACCCATTTTAGATTCATGGTGGCATTTAAAAAATAAATTTTTCGATTGGTTTCTTGATTTATTAAAAGTATCTATCGCCGCTCAAATAGGTGTTTTACCTTTGAGCCTCTATTATTTCCATCAATTTCCGGGCTTGTTCTTTATTACCAATATGGTGGTTGTTCCCTGTCTGATCGTTATACTTGGTTTGGGAATTGTAACGTTGACCTTAATTGTAGTTTACAAACCTCTAGAGGTTTTAGTATATATCTTAGCATGGAGTATTCAATCGATGAATCGGTTTGTGGAATGGGTGGCTTCCAAAGAAGCATTTCTATTCGATCAAATTTCATTTGATAGCACTGCACTCATAATGAGTTACCTCATCCTGTTTTTACTTGGTGTTTTTTTTAATAAAAAAACGTTTAAAAATTTACTTGCATTAGGGATAGCTATTCTTAGTTTTCAAGTCATTGTACAACATATTCCTAGACTATCTTCAAAAAAAACCTTTGTTATTTTTCATAAATCCAGACACAGTATTTTTGGACTACAGTCCAAACAACATCTTGAGATTCATCATGATTTGGATGGTATAACAAGCGAGCGTATGCTAAATGATTATAAAATAGGCACCGCTATTACAACCCAATCTGCAGATACCCTCCAAACTCTTTATAAAATTGACAACAAATTTTTGTTAGTGGTGGACAGCCTTGGAATTTATAATTTTAAAAGTGTCCATCCACAGTGGGTGTTATTAAGGCAATCGCCAAAAATTAATTTAAACCGTTTGATTGACAGCCTAGATCCTGAGTTGATTATTTGGGATGGGAGTAATTACAGAAGCTATCAAGAGCGTTGGAAATTGACATGTCAAGCAAAAAAAATCCCCTTTCATCAAACTAGTGAAAAGGGGGCTTTTTTAGTTCGTTATTAACTTAAGGGGTGAAAGAAGGCACAAATGATTTGTAGTACTCATTAAACGCTTCTTGGTTGTTCATTTCTTTATACATATCTCCTTCAAACAACCTCAAATACAGCTCGAGTTGCTGTGCCGTTTGATAGCCAGGAATTGGAGCAATAATTTCTGCATCTAGACCTAAAAATACCATTGTAGGATAGGCATTAACTCCTAAATACTGGGTCAATTGGTGTTGACTGTTTCGACGTTTTGCCATTTCGGGTTTGTAATTTGGATTTGTGAATTTTTGATCTTTAAAATTTACAATCTCATTTCCTTCGGCATTGAATTTAACCGCATAATAATGTGCATTTACAAAAGCAATCAAGTCTTTGTTGGTGAAGGTATTTCTATCCAGCATTTTGCAAGGTCCACACCAAGAGGTGTACATGTCAATTAGTATTTTTTTGGGGGCTTTTTGTTGCAATGCAAGGGCTTCTTCCATACTCACCCAATTGATGCTTTGTGCAAAAAGTGTGGTTGTTCCCAATAAAAGAACTACAACTATGATGACTTTTTTCATTTTATTTTATTTTATATCTAACAAATATAATACCAAAATTAACGAACTCCATGCATTAATTTCTTAATTATAGGATATAGTAATGCAGACATTACACCCAGTCCTACCGCCACTGCTGTTAAGATCCAGAAGAAATAGCTCAAGCCTTCAGATTGTGCAATTCCTTCTGAAGCTTCCCCAAAGACACCTGCTAATTTCATTCCAATAGCCACAGCTAGATACCAAATCCCAAACATCATGGCTATCATACGACCAGGAACTAATTTACTAACATAAGACAAGGCTACTGGCGAAATACACAATTCGCCCATGGTATGAAAGAAGTACACCAAGATCAACCAAATCATACTGACAGAAGCTGTTTTGGCTCCGGGCTCAATGGACGATGCGCCAATGGCGACACAAGCCATTCCAATTCCCAACAGTACCATTCCAATGGCGTATTTCATATTCGCATTTGGATTGTATTTACTTTCCCACCATTTTGAAAATAAGGGTGCAAAAGCAATGATAAACAGAGAGTTTAAAACACCAAACCAAGATGCTGGTACTTCTGCAATTTCTTTTCCAAACTCAATAGTTAACATCCAAATAGCAATCAACCAAATGATGATAAAACTGATCGCTAGAAAGATATTTGAAAGTGCATATTTTGAAAACGTTTTTTTGAATAACAACCATAATACCCAGGTGATAATTCCTAACGGAATGACGGTCATTAAAGTATTGACTATTTTGAATATAAAAGCTGAATTTCCTTCAAGAACACGTTGGGTATAGTCTCGTGCAAAAATAGTTAAGGAACTTGGTGCTTGTTCAAAAATAGCCCAAAAGAAAATCGTAATAAACGCAAAAAACATGACGGCTAACATTCGGTCTCGAGTGATTTTGTCATACTTTGGAATACGGATCACTAACAGTAGCACAAACAATCCTAAAGCGGTTAGAATGGCAAGACTAGAGCCTTCCATTCCAAACATACTGAAGTCAAATAAATTATAAGCACCTTCTGATATTTTAGAAATGGGATCATTAAAAATCCATGAGATTCCCAAAAGTCCTGCAACGGCGATCAATCCCAATTGAAGTTGTGTAAATGGGTTCTGTTTAGGCTCGTCTGCGCTGAGCTCAATATCAGTTGAATCTGCCTTTACAGGCTTGGTGCCGATGTCTCCAAAAATATTTTGAGCGAACCAAAATTGAAGCAGTCCAAACAGCATAAAAACGCCTGCCAAACCAAAGCCCCAACGCCATCCTACTTGTTCACCTAGGTATCCGCATAATAGAATTCCTAAAAAGGCACCTGCATTGACACCCATATAAAAAATAGTGTAAGCACCGTCTTTTTTCTCGTCTTTTCCTTTATACATTTCAGAAATAATGGATGTCATATTGGGTTTGAAAAAACCACTCCCAAATACGAGTAAAGTCAACCCTAAATAAATGAAAAATGGGGTTTCAACCGCCATGGCACCATGGCCGAGAGTCATGAGCAATGCACCCACCACTACCGCATAGCGATAGCCAATTTTTTTATCGGCAAAATAGCCACCTAAAAGCGTCGATAAATAGACCAAAGAAGTGTAAGTTCCAAAAATTGCATAGGCATGTTCTCGAGGCCATCCCCAGCCGCCGTCAAGAAGTGACGCGGTAAAAAACATAACGAGCAATGCCCGCATGCCGTAGTAGGAAAAACGTTCCCACATCTCTGTGAAAAACAATACAAAAAGTGCAGCTGGATGGCCTAAGACCTTGTCTTTGAACATGTCATTAATATCAATACTCATAATTGGTTAATTGGTTAATTGGTTAATTTATTAAAGTTTAGCTATTTAGTTCTTTATCAACTCCATGCATTAATTTTTTGATTACAGGCGAAAATACTAAAAGTAATACGCCAAACCCTAGGCCTGTATAAAATAAATATTCAAATAATTTTAAGTAGCTTTCTTTTGCTAAGTTTAAATCTGGTGCTAAACCATTTGAAGTATCTACAGAAGCAATATTTGCTAGAAGTGAAGCTATAAATTCTGAACTAGCCGTTGCTAAAAACCATACACCCATCATAAATCCAACAATTTTGGTAGGAGACAGTTTAGTCACGGCAGACAAACCAACAGGTGACAAACACAATTCACCACATGTATGTAAGAAATATGTTATTACTAACCAAATCATTGCTACTTTACCTAACCCTGAAAGGTTAATTCCTAACACTAACGATCCAAAACCTAAACCGACTAGCATCAATGCAAATGAAAATTTAACAGCTGTATTTGGATTATACTTACCTAGTTTAACCCAAAGCCAAGCAAAAACTGGTGCTAAAATAATTATAAACAAGGCATTTAAACTTAGGAAGTTTCCTGCGGGAATATCTCCACGATCTAATACTCTATCGGCAAATAAATTTAGCGACGTGTAGGCTTGTTCAAACAAAGCCCAAAAAATGATTGTAAATACAATCAAAATTGTAAGCGCAAATAATTGCTCGCGAACCTTACCGTCAAGTTGTGTGATAGCATAATATAAAATGTAAGCAAATGAAATTGCTCCAGCAACAATTAATGCATTAGACACTACTTCATGGCTCTGAACCATTTGCCAAAACACTACAGCTGATAGTGCACTTAGCCCATAAATTATCCATTCATTTTTAACACCAAAGGTTGTTTTATTTAAAAGCTCAGGAACGCTAGATTCTCCTTTTCCCAAAAGATATTTTTTACCTTTGACAAATGTAACTAGTCCTAAAAGCATTCCAATTCCAGCAGCACCGAATCCATAACTCCATCCGTACTCTTCGCCTAACCAAACACAAATAATAGTAGCTAAAAAAGAACCTAAATTGATTCCCATATAAAAAATTGTAAAACCAGAATCTCTTCGCTTATCACCCACACTATAAAGTTCACCAACTAAAGATGATATATTTGCCTTAAGAAAGCCTACACCTAAAATAATTAATGCTAATGAAAAATAAAAAAATTGTAAAGCAGATTCATCACGGATAATTTCACCTGTCATGGATTCGGTAGCCGCATTTCCTTCATAAG
>Ga0233438_10003662_pt1 | contig 14053 bp, 10 predicted proteins | sample SI_123_September_FD_182720 | JGI IMG/M metagenome (GOLD analysis project Ga0233438, IMG submission 182720) | Seawater microbial communities from Saanich Inlet, British Columbia, Canada - SI_123_September2016_10_MG | ecosystem: Environmental > Aquatic > Marine > Inlet | place: Canada: British...
CCTCCAGAGCGTTTATCATCTCTAGGTGGTCTTGCTACATAACCTTCTGGTTTTGGTAACAATGCTTTTCTAGATACTTTTTCTTTACGTGTTCTTGGGTCTATACCAAAGTATTTTACATCTAAAACATCACCTAAATTAACTACATCTGTTACATTATCTGTGCGTTCCCAAGCTAATTCACTAACGTGTAATAAAACTTCATTTCCTGGAGCTTCTGTATATTCTACAACTGCACCAAAGTCTAACATTTTAATTACTTTAACTTCGTACACAGAACCTTTTTCTGGTTTGAATAACATTGATTCAATTTTAGCAATCACTGCATCCATTCCTTCAGGTTTAGTACCTAAAATTTCGATAATACCTTCTTCTGTTACTGGGTCTTCTGTAATTACAATTGTAGTTTCAGTTTCTTTTTGTAACTCTTGAATGTGTTTACCTCCTGGACCAATAAATGCACCAATTAAATCATTAGGTATACGTCTAGTAATCATTTTTGGAGCATGAGCTTTTACATCATTGTTAGGAGTGTTAATTGTGTCTGTTAACTTCCCTAAGATATGTAAACGTCCATCTCTTGCTTGTTTTAATGCTTTTACTAAAATCTCGTAACTTAATCCTTTAATTTTAATATCCATTTGACAAGCTGTAATACCATCTGCAGTACCTGTAACTTTAAAGTCCATATCTCCTAAGTGATCTTCATCACCTAAAATATCAGATAAAACTGCATGATTTGTACCATCAGAAATTAAACCCATTGCAATACCAGAAACAGGTTTCTTTAATTGTACACCAGCATCCATTAATGCCATTGTTCCAGAACAAACAGTTGCCATAGAAGAAGAACCATTAGATTCTAATACTTCAGACACTACTCTTACTGTATATGGGCAATCAGCAGGAATCATTCCTTTTAATGCTCTTTGTGCTAAATTTCCATGCCCAACTTCTCTTCTAGACGTTCCTCTAATTGGACGTGCTTCTCCAGTTGAAAAAGGAGGGAAGTTGTAGTGTAAATAAAATGTTTCTTCACCTTCAAAAGAAGGCATGTCTATTTGATTGGCTTCTCTACTTGTACCTAAAGTAACTGTTGCTAAAGCTTGTGTTTCTCCACGTGTAAAGATTGATGATCCATGAGTTGATGGTAAATAATCTACCTCACACCAAATTGGTCTAATGTCTGTAGTTTTACGGCCATCTAAACGTAAACCTTCTTTTAATGTTAAATCGCGAATTGCATTTTTTTGAGCTTTAGAAACATATTTAGAAATTAAATTTCCATATTCAGCTTGCTCTTCTTCAGAAAATGAACTTTTTACTTCTTCTTTAATTGCGCTAAAAGCTGCACTTCTTTCATGTTTAGCAGAACCTGCTTTCGCAATTTCGTATGTTTTATCATACACTAAATCATGAATTTTCTTTTCTAAATCTTCATTTGTAGTTTCTGGTGTATATTCACGAGTTTCTTTTTTACCAAAAGCTTCGGCTAAGGCAACTTGTGCAGCACACTGTACTTTAATAGCTTCATGGGCAAACTTAATTGCTTCAGCCATCTCCTCTTCTGAACACTCATCCATTTCACCTTCTACCATCATTACAGAGTCTGCAGAGGCACCAATCATCATATCAATATCAGCTTCTGCTAATTGTGCTCTTGTAGGGTTGATGACAAACTCTCCATTTACTCTACCAACTCTAACTTCAGAAATTGGGCATTCGAATGGTAAATCTGATAATTGAATAGCGGCAGAAGCAGCTAAACCAGCCATTGCATCTGGCATAACATCATCATCATGAGACATCATCTGAATCATAACCTGAGTCTCTGAATGGTAATCTTTTGGAAATAATGGACGTAAAACACGGTCTACTAAACGCATTGTTAATACTTCACCATCACTTGGTCTTGCTTCTCTTTTAAAGAAACCTCCAGGATAACGTCCTGCAGCAGCAAACTTTTCTCTATAATCTACAGTTAAAGGTAAAAAATCTACATCTTTCTGTTCGTAGTTAGAAACTACAGTACACAATAACATACATTTACCTGACTGAACAACAACTGAACCATGGGCTTGTTTTGCAAGCTTACCGGTTTCTAATGAGATGGTTCTTCCATCTCCAAGGTCTATAACCTCTCTAAATACTTTTGGAATCATAAATGAATTCTAAATTTAAATTACTAATTACTTGTTGTTGTGTTGTAGTTGTTATGTGTTTTTTCCAATGGAAATACAAAAGGTTTGTTACTTCTTTTGATTTTTTTATAAAGTGTCTGTTTTCGTCAACAGAAATAATTACAATAAATAAAAAAGAGGCACGTTTATAGAACCTCTTTTTAGTAAGAATTATTTTCTAATTCCTAATTCTTTAATTATTGCACGGTATCTAGCAATATCAGTTTTCTTTAGATAATCTAATAAACTTCTACGCTTACCAACCATCATTACTAAAGAACGCTCAGTGTTAAAATCTTTTCGATTGTTTTTTAAGTGCTCTGTTAAATGGTTAATTCTGTGCGTAAATAACGCAATTTGACCTTCTGAAGAACCAGTATCGTTTTTTCCTTTACCGTGTTTTTCGAAGATTCCTTCTTTTACTTCTTTAGTTAAGTACATGCCAATATTATTTAAATGATTTTTATGTATATCAATGATGTTTTCATTGAAGCTGCAAATATAATCTTATTTTTTAGAATAACTAATTGAATTAGAACCTTTTTATTATGCTCTAACAGGTATATTCTGTATCAAATCAATGTATAGATTTACTTGTTTTTTTAAATTTTTACGTTCATAAATGGCATCTAAAAATCCGTGTTCTAGTAAGAACTCCGATTTTTGAAAACCATCTGGTAAATCTTTTCCTGTGGTATCTTTTACGACTCTTGGGCCTGCAAACGCAATTAATGCATTAGGCTCTGCAATATTTATATCTCCTAACATAGCATAAGAAGCTGTTGTACCACCTGTTGTTGGATCTGTACATAAAGAAATATAAGGAATTTTAGCCTCTGCTAACTGTGCTAGTTTTGCAGATGTTTTTACCAATTGCATTAAAGAGAGTGATGCTTCCATCATTCTTGCTCCTCCAGATTTAGAAACCATCAAAAACGGAATTTTGTTTTCTATACTATAATTGATTGCTCTTGCAATTTTTTCACCAACTACAGATCCCATAGACCCTCCAATAAAGGCAAAATCCATGGCAGCAATAACTAAATCTTTACCTAAAGATTTACCAACTGCAGTTCTTACAGCATCTTTTAGTTTAGTTTTTTCTTGAGCAGCTTTTAATCTTTCTGGGTATTTTTTAGTATCCTCAAACTTTAAAGGATCTTTGGAGGTTAAAGACTCATTCAACTCCTCAAATTTATTATCATCAAAAAATAACTCGAAATATTCTTTACTTCCAATTCTTACATGGTAACCATCTTCTGGACTCACGTAGAGGTTTTTCTTTAATTCTTCTGTATCTATAACTTTACCACTAGGTGTCTTATACCAAAGACCTTTAGGAGTATCTTTTTTCTCTTCTGTTGGTGTTTGTATTCCTTTATCAGTTCTTTTAAACCAAGCCATATAGTTTACTTTTAATTAACTTTTTACAATTTAATCTTTCCTTTTCGTCCTAAAGCAGGTGTACAAATATAACAGTTTTTGTGAATTAACAATATTTCTTTAATTGATTATTTTTAAGTGTTTTGTACAAAAAAAGCATTTTGAATTTTACCTCAAAATGCTTTTCTTATTGTTGTTACTTGTGTTTACAAAGTATCTACATTATTTAAGTCTGCAAATGCTTGTTTTAAACGCGCTTTAAAAGTTTCTTCTCCTAAACGTAGCCATTTTCTTGGATCGTAATATTTTTTATTTGGTTGATCTGCTCCATCAGGATTACCAATTTGCGTTGCTAAATAAGGCGCATTATCTTGCATATAATCTCTAATCCCTTCTGTAAATGCAAATTGTAAATCTGTGTCTATATTCATTTTAATAACACCATAACCAATAGCTTCTCTAATTTCTTCTACAGTAGAACCAGAACCACCATGAAAAACAAAATCGATATGATTTTCTTTAACTCCGTATTTTTTTGTAATAAATTCTTGAGAGTTTTTAAGAATTTTTGGTGTTAATTTTACGTTTCCAGGCTTGTAAACACCATGTACATTTCCAAAAGCTGCAGCAATCGTAAATTGAGGAGATACTTTTAACAACTCTTCGTAAGCGTAGGCAACTTCTTCTGGTTGTGTATACAACTTAGAGACATCTACATCAGAGTTATCTACACCATCTTCTTCACCTCCAGTAATCCCTAATTCAATTTCTAAAGTCATACCCATTTTGCTCATTCTAGCTAAGTATTCTTTACAAATTTCTATATTTTCTTCAATTGGTTCTTCAGATAAATCTATCATATGAGAACTGTATAGAGGTTTACCTGTTTCTGCAAAATGTTTTTCTGAAGCATCTAACAAACCATCGATCCATGGTAATAATTTTTTTGCACAGTGGTCTGTATGTAAAATTACAGGCACACCATAAGCTTCTGCTAAAGTGTGTACATGCTTTGCACCTGCTATACCACCTGCAATTGCTGATTGTTGATTTTCGTTAGATAAACCTTTACCTGCATTAAACTGAGCACCTCCATTAGAAAACTGAATAATTACTGGAGCATTAAGCTCTTTAGCAGTTTCTAAAACACCATTAATTGAGTTAGAACCAATAACATTTATAGCTGGTAGTGCAAACCCTTTTTCTTTTGCATAGTTAAAAATCTCTTGAACTTCTTTTCCTGTTGCAACACCAGGTTTTATATTGTGACTCATTGTTATTAGTTTTAATTGATCTGGGCCAAAAATACTAAAATTAAGGAGTTAATTTTAAATGGATAAACATAAATCACGAAAACGTTACCTTTTTAAAAAGGATAGTTGATACCTATATTGTATACTGCATTACTAAAATTGTAGTTTCTAAACCATTTTTGGTTTTGTAAATAGGGTTCATAAGTTTTAAAACCTATATCAAATCTTAGAATTAAAAAATTAAAATCTACTCTTGCTCCTAGACCAGAGCCAATAGCAATATTTTGAAGTGAAGAAAAATTAGTTAACTTCTCATTTTCGTTAACAAAACTAGATCCAGAAATGTCCCAAATATTCCCTGCATCTATAAATAAAGCTCCTTTTAATTTTCCAACCACATCAAAGCGATATTCTAAACTACTTAAAAACTTAAAACTACCAATATTAAATTCTAAACCATTATTTCTGGCTCCAGGACCTAATTCATAAGTTTGCCATGCTCTGATATCATTAGATCCACCTGCAAAATAAGCTTTAACAAATGGGATGCTAGAATTGTCATAAGTAAATATGGCTCCTAAAAAAGTTCTAAATGCAATAACTGAATTGTTATTCATTTCCCAAAACTTTTTATATTCTATGTCTGTTTTAAAGTATTGAGCTAGAGGAATATTTAAAAATGTCTTTTTGTTGTTTTCATTTCTCTTTGATGAAAAAAGTCCTAAAAAATTTCCTGAATTGGCAATTCTTGCTCTAAAAAAAGAAAAGTTATTGTCTTTAAAACTTGTTTGGTTATTAAAGGTGTATGAGTAGGCCAGAATAGGGATCAAGAAATCTGAAGTTATAATATTATAACGATTAAGAATATTTAAACTAGTGTTATACTCCTCTGGATTTGAAGCCCGGAAATTAGCATCATTAACTACAGTGTTCATAAAATTTGTAGCGCCACTAGGTAATGTTAAGTTGTTACTTGTATTGTTATATAATTTTGAAATGGAATTTAAAGTTTGGTATTCTGAATTGTAAATGTTAAAAAAACTACTGACGTTTAAATTTTTTATGTACTGGGTGTTAAAAATTTCTAATTGTATAGTTTTAGTTGGCGAATATTGCCACTTGTAGTCGGTTAGGAATGTAAATGTTTGTCTGTCTAATCCTATATTTTTTTGAAAACTAGACCCTAAAGAAAAGAGTGTTCTAGGAGACATTTGTTTAGGTACAAATTTGCTTAACCCAAAAGGAGCTACAAAACGAGGTATTTCTAAAGATAAATCTGATCCAATTTCCCAACCAGGTCCATTTTTAGAATTAAACCAAGAACCTAAAAAAGACATTTTTGCTAATTCTGCACCCTTAAAAGTGTTTCTATTAGTTAATGAAAACTTTCCTGAGACTCCTATATTTCTAATATTGGAATGTGTTAATTCTGTATCAAATCCTAAGGTGTATTTTTCAAATGGTGCTAAAAAAATATCTGCAGTCAATTCGTCTTCAGCATTTCGTTCGTAAGAGAATTTTATATTATTAGATTTAAAGTTGTTTAGTAATTTTAAATTCCTTCTTGTTAAATTAGTTAGAGTATCTTTATAAATGCCATCTTTTTTTAAAAAAATATTTTCGTAAAGGTGTTTTGGATTGTAAAGTATCTTGTTGTAAGCTAGAAACTGAACTCCTTTATAATTTAAAGTGTCTTTAAATTTTTGTAAACTATTGTTAAATGAATAATCGGTAATAACATTAATTTTTCTAATTGTATGCACCTTGTAGGGCTTCTCTATATATTTACCATTATTTTCTATTAACCTATTCGAAGAAACTAAAAAATCTACATTTGTTTTGTTATCTGTTCTGGTAGAATCTACATAAAATCCAAGAGCAGATTCTGTAAAATTATAAATACCATTGTTTCTAAATAGCTTAACTACTTCTTTGGCTTCGTTTCTAAATGTTTGATCTTTATATTGCTCTCCCTTTTTTAATAAACTTGTAATCCCAGAATTTTTGTAAATAGAATCTAAAATTGGTGATTGAATTTTAATTTGAATGCTATCAAAAACAGTTGGATTTCCTTTGTTAATTCGATAAGTAACTTTCGCTTTCTTTTTTAACGTGTCTATTTTAGCGCTTACTTTAGATTTAAAGAAACCCTGTGTTTTGTAATAAGCAGATAAGTTGTCTTGGGTTTTTTTTATTTTTTTTTCATTTAGCAATTCTGGAGCATCAAACTCTAAAAACCATTTATTTAGGTTAATAAAAGAGTTAGCGTAAGCAATACTTTGCTTTTTAGAAAAAAATCTTTTGATAAATTGATAAGACTTAGGGTTTTTAATTGCCCATTCAGAGGCTTTTTTGGGTTTAGAGGTATCTCCAATATTATAAAAATATACACCAAAAGGCATTCCTAAAAATCGAGAATTTGGTTTTTGAAGGATGTATTTTTGTAATTCTGTTCCACTAGTTTTTACACTATCTATAACAATCGTGTTTTTTGTGAGGAGATATTCACCATCAATAACATGCTCTGTAGAATTACATGAGAATAAAAAGAAAATTAATAAAAAATAAATCGATAGTTTTTTCATTATTTTTGCAATCCAAAGAAATTCAAAAATAGTATTTTCTTGTGGTTTATTTTTATTTAGAAGCAATTAATGAGTGTCTCAAAAAATCAATTTAAGCTTATAAACAGTTTGTCTCAGAAAAAGTATCGAGAAAAACACGGTTTATTTGTTGCAGAGGGAGTAAAAGTTGTAGAAGAGTTGTTAAACTCTTCTCTAGAGCTTGCTTATTTATTTGCTTTGCCTTCTTTTGATTCTTCAAATTATAAAGAATGTGCTATTCAAATTTCTGAAAACGAATTAAAAAAGATGAGTAATTTAAAGACACCTAATAATGTTTTGGCTGTTTTTAAAATTCCAAAAAAAATAGAACTCGAACAAACTGGTTTAAGTTTAGCACTAGATGCGGTTAACGATCCTGGAAATCTGGGTACAATTATTCGTCTCTGCGATTGGTTTGGTATTCAACAATTAATATGTTCTACTACAACAGTAGATTGTTACAATCAAAAAGTAGTGCAAGCAAGTATGGGCTCTTTATCTCGAGTTTCCATTACATATCTTTCTTTACCCGATTTTTTAAGTAACACTAAACTTCCTACTTTTATTGCTGACATGAATGGAGATAATGTTTATGATTCTTTGCTTCCTAAAGCGGGTGTTTTGGTAATGGGGAATGAGGCTAATGGTGTTTCTAACGAAATAAGATCTATAGTAAAACAAAAGATTTCTATACCACAATTTGGTGAGACTCAGAAAACGGAAAGTTTAAATGTAGCTACTGCTACTGCTATATTATTGAGCGAGTTTAAAAGAAAGTAACTTATTCGAAAGCAAAGTTTAGAAATATGCCACGCGTTCCCATAAAGTTTATAGGTGCTGTCCATTGACTGTTAGCGACATTATCATATTTTACTTCATTATTTATTGAAAAAGCGCCACGAATTGAAGGAGAAAATTTAAAGAAATTTAAATATATATCGATACCCATACCTACCTCGTACATAAAATTATGCGTTTGCATTCTAAATTGACCCGCTGAGTTATCGTCCTGATTTTTTTCATTACTAGAAAAGTTATAATCATAAGAAACTCCAGCTAAAACATAAGGTCTAATATTTTTATATCGATCAGTACTAAATTTTAAAATTACTGGCACATGCAAATAGGTAGAGCCAATTTCTCTAACGCTATCTTGTGCTGTGTCTATATGATTAAAATAAATGTTTTTAGAATTTGTTACTAGACCAGGTTCAAAACGTAGGTTTAAATTTTTATGTAACCTTAGATCTGCAATTAAACCTACATTAAATCCAGAAGAGGGTTCAACAATTATATTTGCATTACTAATGTTGCTATTTTTTATATTTAATTTAAAATCATTTTGGTTTATGCCTAAATAAAAACCATAATGTAATTTTCTTTTGTCGAAAGTTGGTAGGTTTTCTACACGATCTCTTTGTGCGAAGAATGTCGCAGAGATTAATAGATAAAGACTAAGAAAAAATACTTTTTTACTCATACTTATTTACTTGCAGTATAAATTGTTGCTACACCAAATGTAACTGGTGCTGCTTTTGTATGAGTAAACCCATTTTTTTGTAAAATATTGTTGAAAGCTTCTCCATAAGGAAAAGAATTCGCAGATTCTGATAAATAAGAATAAGCACTTTTGTCTTTAGAAAATAATTTACCAACTGTTGGTAGAAATATATTAGTGTATAATTTGTATCCCTGTTTAAAAGGGAATTTTACAGGATTAGATGTTTCTAGAATAGCCAAAACGCCTGTTGGTTTTAAAACTCTAGCAATTTCTTTTAATCCTTTGTCTAAGTTTGCAAAATTACGAACACCAAAAGAAACAGTAATTGCATCAAAAGTAGCATCTTCAAAAGGCATTGCTTCAGAATCACCAACAATCATTTCTATTTTATCTGATAAGTTTGCTTTTGCAATTTTTTGCTTTCCAACTTCTAACATTCCTGCAGAAATATCTAAACCAACAATTCTGTCAGGGTTTAAATCAGACATCATTAAGGCTAAATCTCCTGTACCTGTTGCGATGTCTAAAATTTGTTTTGGGTTGTTTTTGCTAACAATTTCTACAACTTTCTTACGCCACTTAATGTCAATCCCTAAAGATATAACTCTGTTTAAACCATCATAGTTTTCAGAAATATTATCAAACATTTGAGCAACTTGTTCTTTCTTGCCTAATTTTGAATCTTTATATGGATTAATTTTTTCTGCTGACATGTTATCTTAATTATCCGTTAATTGCTACAACTTCATTAATTTGATTTGGTAACATCTCTTTTAAAAGAGATTCTATTCCGTTTTTTAGAGTAGCTGTAGAAGATGGACAACCACTACAAGCTCCTTGTAAAATTACGCTTACCACTTTATTTTGTTCATCATAAGATCGAAAAGCAATATTTCCTCCATCACCAGCTACTGCAGGTTTTATATATTCATCTAAAATGTCAGAAATTTGAGCAGAAATACCCTCTAACTCTATTACTGGGGCAATAACCTCTGGGGTTTTGCTGGTTTCTATTGTAGGTAAATCTTTAATAATGGTTTTACCATCAGCTAGATATTCGCGAATAAAAGTTCTAACTTCTGCAAAAACTTCATTCCATTCAACCATATCATATTTAGTTACAGAAATATAGTTGTCTGATATAAATACTTCTTTTACAAAAGGAAAATTAAATATTTCTTTTGCTAAAGGTGATGATTTGCTGGCCTCTTCAATATTTTTAAACTCAACATTTGTTTGTGTTAATGCTTTGTTTGTGCTAAACTTCATTACTGCAGGGTTTGGTGTTGCTTCTGCATAAACCTCTATTGCTTCTTTTTTTGTTCTTGAAGTTTCTTCGTTAACAACTAAATTTCCATCAGAAATATAAGCTTCAATTTGTTCTGCAACTTCATTTTGTACATCAGTCCATTCTACAATATCAAAACGTTGAATCGCAATAAAATTTGCAGTTATAAAAACTTTTTTTACGAATGGTAAATAAAATAATTGTTGCGCTAAGGGTGAGTTTTTAGCTTCATCTATGTTCGAAAACTCATAACTACCTCCATTAATTAAAACCCTTGTACTGTTAAATTTTAATATGGTTTCGTTGGTAGTTTCTTGAATGGTGATTTTTGTCTCTTGCATATGCTTATTGTAAGTTGCAAAATTAAGGTAAAAAACTCAATTTAAATAAAAAAGACCTTGCATTTATTTAAAAACGCAAGGTCAAATTTAGCGTGTTTTATTTTATAAACTAAGTGATACTGAAGTAGTGAAAATTTTATTGTTTAATGCTAAATTAGCAGCATCTACATTAAAACCTGAATAGAAATTATAGGCAGCCGTTCTATTACTATCACTGTAAGATAAATCTACTTTAAAGTTTCCAAAATTGTAACCAGCCCCTAAAGAATACCCTTTTAAATCATCTGTTTCTAGGGCATTTATATCTGGACTTTGTTCAAAACGATAACCTCCCCTAACACTTAGTCTTTCTATTCTCCATTCTGCACCCACATTTAAGTTATGTGTGTTTCTGTAATCATCTTGAAAATATTTATTTTCCAAAGAAAAATCATCACCTGATAATCTAATATTTTTAAAATTTTTATTGGTGTAATCAAAACTTAAAAGTCCGCTTTTACCAAATATTACAGCACCACTAGCTATTAATTTACTAGGTGTTCTTAATCTGTAAACTAAAGCTTGACTTGGAAAATAACCACCTGAAGTATTATCGTAAATAACACTATCATTACTTATAAAGATTTCTGTATCTCCATAATAACCTTCATTATCTAAAATATTGCTTTCTTCAATAATTTCTGAAAACCAAGTAGGTGTTTGGTAAGATAAACCAAATCTAAAGTATTTATTTGCTTTGTAAATAAAACCAAGGCTTGCAGAGAACCCCTCTCCAGATGTAAGATTTTCTTGATATAAATAGGCATCTAATTCGTTTCCATTTGCATCACTATTAAATTCTACTAATGTAGATTTTTGAATAAAGTTTAAATCATAAAAATTTAAACCTAAACCAACATGCAGTCTTTCTTCGTGTACTGAAGAAAAACCAATATTAAATTCACTTAACTCACCTCCATAAGAATTTTCAAAAACTTGTTCATCAGCAATATCGTAATTTAATTTTGGGTCATTAGTATCTAAAGGAAATTCAGTAAATGTTGCAACACCACTATTACCTCTAGCACTAAAATTTTCTGTAAAATCTTTAGTAAGCCTATAGTTGAAGCCAACTGCAAACTTATTCCATCCAGAATCATTATTTTCTCTAAATACTAATATGGCTCCTGCTTGAGATAGGTTTATAAATTGATTGTTATCCATTAATGAATTACCATAATAATCAGTTGTAATTTGCGAATTTCTAGAGTTAAATGTCCCAGAAAAACTACTATTATTAAAGACAGATAAGCCTGCTGGATTTATATTTAATGAAGATATATCTCCGCCTAAAGCTCCAAAAGCACCACTCATTGCTGTAAACCTTGCTGAACCTACGTTATCATCTTGAGAGAATAAAATGCCTAAATCCTGATATCCTAAAGACTGAGCAAAAGATATAGTTGTAGTTGCGAATAAAATCGCTAGTATTAATAATTTTTTCATAATGATTTTTTTAATTTCCTCTTTTAGATGATGAACCTCTACTAGAGGTACTTCTGCTTGAAGATGATGACCTTGATGAACTTCTTGATGTAGATGCTCTACTTGAACTTCTTGAAGATGAGCTTGAAGAAGATGTTCTACTAGAACTTCTTGAAGAATTTCCTGAGGAAGATGCTCTACTATTAGAGCTAGATCTACCAATATTAGAGCTTCTTCTAGATGAAGTGCTTCCTTTTCTATTAATAGTAGTTCCTCTTCTATTAGTAGGTGTTACATTTCTTCTAGTTGTAGTTGTGTTTCTCTTAATAGTGTTGGTGTTTCTTCTACCTGTTGTTGTAGTTACTCTTCCGTTTGAATTATTTCTATTTCTAGTGTAGGTGTTGTTTCTTCTAGTATTATTTGCTATAACATTTCTTCTACCGTATCTAAAACCTCTATTGATATTGTTGTATCTGTTATTTCTAAAACCAGTTATTCCAAAATTTGGTAAAAAAGGGTTTAAATATCCTCCATTCCAGAAGCCAGAATAAGGATCTACAAATCCCCAATTAGCATAGGTTCTACTCCAAGTGCTAAATCCCCAAGGTCTAATAAAGCCTCTTCTCCATCTCCAAGGGTTGTTAAATCCTAATCCCCAGTTATTCCAACCACCAACAGCAAATCCATTAAATCCCCAATTATTAAAACCACCTCCCCAAAAAGGATTATTCATTAAATTAACATTTACAACTACATTATTATCTTCATAGCCCCAAGGCTGTGCAGCATTGTAGCTCGAGTTTTCATCTGAGAACTCTCCACTATTTAATCCATCACCGTAATAATAGTCATCAACATCAGTAAATATTTCGTTATTGTCAATATTTTGTAGGTTTTCTAATTTTTTAGAAAAATAATTTTCTTCATAATCTTGGTATTCTTTTTCGTTTACAACGATAACTTTCTTTTCTTCATCTTTTGGTCTAGTATCTCCGTAAATGCCATCGTCATTATATATACTTTGATATGTACCACATGAAACAAAAAATAAATTTGCAGTTACAAATAGTATAAGTTGAGTAAGCTTTGCGTTTTTATAATGTGGTTTCATAATTCTTTGTGTTTAAGTGTTCTACTTTATTTCTAAAAATCATTACTATAAACTGTTAAATTATAGTAATTTTGTTTCATTAATATTGAAGTGATTTCAGTAATATTATATTTACTTTAAAGATAACAATATTTGTGCCAAAGTTTTATTTATGAGTAAGAAGTTAACAAAAAGAGCAGAGGATTATTCTAAATGGTATAATGAATTAGTAGTTAAAGCAGACCTTGCAGAAAATTCTGCAGTGAGAGGTTGTATGGTTATTAAGCCCTATGGATTTGCGATTTGGGAAAAAATGCAAGCAGAATTAGATAGAATGTTTAAGGAGACAGGTCATGAAAATGCCTACTTTCCATTATTTGTTCCTAAAAGTTTATTTGAGGCAGAAGAGAAGAATGCAGAAGGTTTTGCTAAAGAATGTGCAGTAGTTACCCATTATAGGTTGCAAAATGATCCGGATAACGAAGGGAAATTAAGAGTAGATCCAGAAGCTAAGTTAGAAGAAGAATTGGTTGTTAGGCCAACTTCAGAGGCAATTATTTGGAATACCTATAAAGGATGGATACAATCTTACAGAGATTTGCCTTTACTAATTAATCAATGGGCAAATGTGGTTCGCTGGGAAATGAGAACACGTTTATTTTTAAGAACAGCTGAATTTTTGTGGCAAGAAGGGCATACAGCACATGCCACTAAAAACGAAGCTGTGACTGAAGCAAAGCAAATGCAAGACGTATATGCAGAATTTGCTGAAAATTTTATGGCTATGCCTGTGATAAAAGGAATAAAGTCTGATAGTGAAAGGTTTGCAGGTGCTGAAGATACCTATACTATAGAAGCTTTAATGCAAGATGGAAAAGCGTTACAAGCTGGTACATCTCACTTTTTAGGACAAAATTTTGCTAAAGCATTTGATGTTAAATATACATCTA
>Ga0233438_10003663_pt1 | contig 14052 bp, 27 predicted proteins | sample SI_123_September_FD_182720 | JGI IMG/M metagenome (GOLD analysis project Ga0233438, IMG submission 182720) | Seawater microbial communities from Saanich Inlet, British Columbia, Canada - SI_123_September2016_10_MG | ecosystem: Environmental > Aquatic > Marine > Inlet | place: Canada: British...
TTGCATTGGGTGTAGGAGTAGATGTTGACTTATCAGTAAGTGTTGATACTAAACCAGCTCAAGAGTTCGTAGAGGATACCGGAAACGCAGTTGCTAATCAGGTAACAAAAGATGCAAATACCGTAGCCAAAGAAACTACAAAGGCAGTTGATAAGACGGTTGATGTTGCAAAGGATACTGGTAACGCAATTAATAAAGGTGCTAAGAAGACAGGTAAAAAAATAAAGAAAGCATTTAAGTTTTAAATTTGGATAATAAAGAATAAATTCGTATATTTGTAATGAAACTCAAAGAACTCATATTAGAAGGAATGTACGATAAACTCACGGGTGAAATCAACAAAGGAATTTTCAAGACTCTGAAATCTGCGATTAAGGGTAGTGGTACTCAAGAGAACCCAAAGAAGTACAAAGGGTACGTGGTTCGTAAAGACCCAATTCCAATGGCATCCTTAAAGAATATGTTTGATAAAGAAGACCGAACAATCTACGTTGGTGATTTCTCAGACAACGTTAGTGGTATGTCGGTAGATGTAGAACTTAAATTCGCAGTATCAGAGGATGGTGTAAAGAAGGGGTCATTCTATATCGATGGTGCTGCAGAAACTGATAAGGACTTTCCAAGTATGGAAGTCATTGTTGGTATTCATCCCGAAGATGGTGAGAGAATTTTCTCAAAGATTCAACCAGTCCTCAGAGACGTAGTAAGGCACGAGCTTGAACACCTAACTCACGGAAGAAATTCATATGGTTCAAAGCAATCCAAGTGGATGAGGGGTGACCTCAAAATGAGACACAAGATTCGTGGTAATGAGAAATTGTTCTACAAATACTACTTACTACCAAAAGAGATAGATGCAAACATCCACGGATTGTATTCTAAAGCAAAGACAATGAAGCAACCCTATCAAAAAGTGGTTGATGATTATTTAGATTCACTTGTTGATGATGGTATTATCAATAAAAAGAATAGAGAACTGATTTATAAAACTTGGAAGAAGCGAATCCCAAAGATTGGTGGACTTCCAACATTGAAGTAGTATGGCTAAAGTATTAAGAGTATTTGACTTTGATGACACACTTGCAACAACAGTGTCGTATATCTATGTAACGCATAAAGATGGGACTAAGACTACCCTTTCACCAGAAGAGTACGCAACGTACAAAGAACAATCTGGTGACGAGTATGATTTTAGTGATTTCAATCGTATGTTGAACAAACCACAAGTTATCAAGAAGAACTTTAAACTACTTCAACGTATGTTAAAGAACCCTTCTAAGAAGGTAACAATTTTGACTGCAAGGAAGTTAGGATTCCCTATCAGAAAGTTCTTTAAAGACGAGTATGGTCTTGATGTGTACCCAGTAGCACTTGCATCTAACAACCCACAAGACAAAGCGGATTGGATTGAGAAGCATATCAAAAAAGGATATACTGATATCGCATTTATGGATGACTCCATTAAGAATGTACGAGCGGTTGGTAATCTACAAAAGAAGTATCCTGATGTTAGAATTAAATCAATACTTGCAGTAGAGCATCTTAGTTCGGATGAGAAGACCGAATTGATTGAAAATTACATAGAGGGTACATTTACTAACATTCTCTAACATATTTATTTACAAAGAATTTAAGAAGTTATATGAGTACAATACTTGCAATGAACGGCGGCCAACACGATGCCGCTTCCTGTCTTATTATAGATGGTAAAATAGTTGCCTGTGTCGAGGAAGAAAGAATGACTCGAATAAAAGCAGGTAATAGCTACTTCTCAGTACCACGATTATCATCACAAAAAATAGCAGAAATGTATGGGGTGACTCCTCAGAATGCAGACTATGTGGTATTTGCATCTGAGGTTCCTGGTAAATACATTGAAACTGAACTCCAATCAGTTGACTATGATGTATATGACCACCACCATTGTCATGCAGCAGATGCATATTATATGAGTGGATTTCAAGAACCCACTATGATAATCACTATGGATGGTGGTGGTGTTAATGATTCACTAAACGTATACTTAGGAAATGGTGGTGAATTAACTCCGGTATTAAGAGATAAGTGGTACTTAAACGCACAATTAGCACAACTATGGGGATACTCGTTACACGGAATTAAAGGATTCGATGTTGAAAAAGGTGGGTTTGTCTGGAAGTTTTGTAAAGATGAGGGCAAACTTATGGGTATGGCACCCGATGGTCATTATGATAAGAGGGTATATGATATTCTTAGAAAGGCAGTTAACTATTCTAACTTAGAATTCTTTCCACAAGATACAATTGGATTAGCTAGATTAATTAGTGAATCTATGAGGAGGCTTGGATACTTTGATACTGATGATGGTATCGCAGTGTATGCACATAATCTACAAAAATTAACCGAAGATTTAATGTTGGAATTTATATCGGATTTACACAAATTATATCCAAAATACAAAAAGTTGGCATTTGCGGGTGGATTATTTGCAAATGTAAAACTCAACCAAAAGATAAATCAGTTGGATTGGGTAGACGAGTTATTTGTATTCCCAGCAATGGGAGATAGTGGATTGTGTGCTGGTGCTGCTATTTTAAAATGTAGAGAGTTAGATGAGGGATTTCAAATGCCAGAAAAGCTACAAAATGTACACCTTGGTGTATCTTATACTAACGAGGAAGTTGAAGAAGTTGCATCTAACTACAATTTTAAAAGAAAACCATACGTACCATCTGAGGTAGCCGGCCATTTAAACAACGGTGAGATTATAGGATTCTTCCAAGGTAAGTTTGAATATGGACCACGTGCTTTAGGTGCTCGTTCGATTATAGTAAGACCCACAGATATAGATACCCACAAAGAGTTGAACTCAAGGTTAAAACGATATGATACAATGCCGTTTGCACCCATCGTAATGAAAGAATACTTTAGTGATATTTTTATAGAGCAGAAGTCTCAATACACCGCCGAGTTTATGACATTGTGTTATGATACTAAGGAAGAGTGGATAGATAGGATTCCTGCGGTGATTCAAAAATCAGACAAAACCGCTAGACCTCAGATTGTAACCCAAACTGGAGTTCCTAAGTTTTGGGAAATTCTAAACGCATATAATGAAATTAGTGGTATTCCGGTATTATTAAATACTTCCTTTAATGCTCATAATGAACCAATCATTGACTCACCTGAACACGCGTTTGTTCATTTGAATAATGGTATAATTGATAAATTAGTTATAGAAGATTATGTATATTACAACTAAAGAGGAAATACAAATAGAATGGACATATAACCCGATACCAACTTTAAAAATTGATGGTGGTAACGATGATGAAGTATTTCTTGTTCAGATATTTGAATACTATAAAAATAACTCAGTTCCTTACATATTGGAATCATACCTCATTGAAAACGGTGGTCAGTTTAGATATACTGTAAGTTATTATGGTAAATTTGAACTTAGGGTACTTAGATTCGATGAAGAGTCTGGTCATTACGAAATATTTAGAGATACTTATGATGATTTGGGTAAGAAAGTTAAGTTTGTTTTAGGAACTAATAGCCTATCTGAGGAAACTGACTTTTATAATGTAGTAAACCAATATGTTAGGGGTAGTGGGTGTATACCAACAATAGTTAGTAATTTAGATAACACAACACGATTCGAATTTTCAGATGAAATACTCAACCTCAAGGTAGATTGGGATAACGAATACTACAAGACATATTATATAGGTAGAAATAAATTTAACGGCGATAACAAATATGAACATCGTTGGCGAAATGTATCGTATGGTAATTGGAGATTATTTTGGTCATTAAATAATCCAAGAGAATATCATAATTTAACAAGTACTGAGATTGCAGAAGACTTGTTAGGATTAACTGAGAAATATGACTATACTAATGGGTTTGTGTTGAGGCATCCATATTTATAATCAGTTTAATTTAGTTTTATTAGTGTAACGAAATGGAAATCAAATGGCCGATACGCAAAAAGATATTTTAAAGCAAATACTGATAGAATTGGATTCTATGAAGGGTAAGCTTCCAAATGGAGAGTTAAAGCGTATGGAAGCAAGCATCAATGAGATGAAGGATGATTATTCAGAAATCAAATCAGATTTATCTGACATGAAGTATACACTACTTAATCCCGAAGATGGTGTTATTGTTAGAGTAAATAAAAATACTGTTTTTAGATACGAACGCGAAGATAAACAACAATACTACGACCAAATACTTACCGAATTTGAAAAAATGAAAGATTGGAAAGATGGTGTGACCAAAGCACTATGGATTCTATTTGGTTCTATGATTGGTGTATTAGGATTTATTATAAAATCCACATTTATGTAATTTACTAACTTTCTCAAAACTATTTATGGATAACTATGAACACTTAGCAATGGATGAGGTGTATGACATATTGTTATACAATCCGGATGTTCATATAACTATGAAGATAAAACTGATAGACAACTTGTTGGAACACTATATGGATATTGAAGAGTATCAGAGGTGTGCTAATTTACAAGAATTAAGATTGGTTATGGAGAGAGAAAATGAATCTAATAATAAAAAGACTTAGTGATGAAGTTGAATCAATAAAAGGAGACCACCTTTTATATGTTCAGACTGAAGATGGCACTAATATAAGAGCAGAAGTGTGTAGTAGCGATGAACTTTCAAACTACATCTATATATTAAAATCAGACCACAATATAAAACAAACTATTTATTTCGACCTTTAATGGATTCACGACTATATTTATTAAATGATAACGTACACTCCTTTGATGAGGTAGTGTTTGTTCTTAAACGATATTTGGGATATCCCGACCTACAAGGTCACTCAGTCGCAGACTTAGTTCATAGAAAGGGTAAGTGTGAGATTAAAACGGGTTACTTTGATGAGTTAGAACTCCTAAAAGAAATGTTGATAAAAGAAGGTTATAACGTAATATTAGAAAATGATTATGAAGGATACTAAATCACAAGGACTCGGAGATACCATAGCTAAGATTACATCGGCAACTAAATTAGACAAGTTAGCTGAGTCAATCGCAGAAGCAGTAGGTGCTGAAGATTGTGGGTGTGCGGGTAGACAGCAAAAATTGAATCAAATGTTCCCATATAACACCGATAATGGTAGAGCTAAAAAAGCATTCCCAACAAAGGAGTAAGATGAATCTGATTAAAAATCTAATAATTGAAGTAATCAACGAGGAGCAACTCGATGAGAAACTCATTACATATAACAATAGAAAACCATATGGTCAAGTAGTATTCTTAGCAGGTGGTGCTGCTAGTGGTAAAGGTTTCGCAGGTTCTAACTTTTTAGATTCAGCCGGATTTAAAGTTCGTGATGTTGATGAGATGAAAAAACAACTCCAAGTTCTAAATAGATTGGGTAAACTCACAGTTGATGATATTCTAAAAAAGTATGGTAATAAGATAAAGCCAAAGGATATGGAAATTGTTAACAAGGTATTTAACACCGAACTACCAAAGGGTGGTAAACAAACTCTTCGTAATCTTAATCTAAAAAATCCAGACCATGTGGCAACATTACATTTCTTGGTAAAGGCTATGGGTATTAAGGATAAATCTTTAGAGAATATGTTGGCTGCTACAAACAATCCAGAGACACTTCCTAATATTATGTTTGATATCACGGCAAAAGATTTAAGTGATATTACCGATGTACTTCCTTTATTGAAAAAGGCAGGTTACGATAGTAAAAATGTACACCTAACATGGGTTCTTACAAATTACGTAACCGCAATGGAAAGTAATAAAGGTAGAGAACGTATGGTACCTGAAGATATTCTTCTAAAAACACACGAAGGTGCTTCAAATACAGTTTGGTCATTAGTTACACGAGCACTACCAAAGGGAATGAATGGTAGAGTTGACGTTATCCTAAACAACCCACAGCATACTGTATTCTACGAAAAACCTGATGGTGAGAAAGTGAAAGGTATTGCTAAAGGATTCCTATCACTTCCGGTTAAAAAAGCAGGTGGTGCAATGTTACCAGAGAAAGTTTGGAAAAACAAACTATTTGATTGGGTAAGGGATAATGCACCTGATGTGATTACTAAAAATATGAAATAACCTAAATAAATAAGTTATGCAAATATCATCTTACATTATAGATAACTTCTATGGTGATGTGGACGCTGTTAGAGAACAGGCCTTAACACAAGATTTCTCCGTTCGTGGTAATTATCCAGGACCAAGAACCATTTCTTTTTTAAACCCATCTATTAAACAAACTATTGAAAGTGTGGTAAAGCCATTCTATGGTAATGTAATCTATTGGTCGGATGAACAATACACGGGAGCTTATCAGTACACCACTTCGAGGGATAGAAGTTGGATTCATGCTGACCAGACTACGAAGTGGGCTGGTATTTGTTATTTGACACCAAACGCGCCGTTGAGCGCTGGTACTGGTCTATTTAAACACAAACCAACTGGTCTTACAATGGCACCTAAGAATGCTGATGGTAGTTACAATCAAGAATTGTTGAAACAAATCTATAAAGATTCTCAAGATATGACAAAATGGGAATTGGTAGACCAAATTGCTAATGTTTACAATAGATTAGTTCTTTACCGTGGTGACCATTTCCATATGTCTTTGGATTACTTTGGTCAAGGACTTGAAGATGGTAGGTTATTTCAGACATTCTTCTTTAATACCGAGATTTAATGAATTACTCCCACAAACACAAGTTTGTATGGGTAGCGCCATTTAAGGTAGCAAGTAGAGCAACTGCTGATTTCTTCAGAACACATTCAGACCTAAATCCACATCTACCCCTAGCAGACAACCTCCGTATGATATTTGTACATACCCAAGGTTGGCCAGATGATTGTCCGATTGACTATTCATATATAGTAAATGTAAGACACCCATATTATAGGTGGGTGTCCTATTGGAAACACGACCTACACGACCAAACTGAATTACCACCCAATACACCAGACCCGCTAACTGCACTCAAAAATGTTACTGATGAAAGATGTAGAGCTTGGTCTGAGTGGAGAATTATATCCGACTACCCAATTGATTATATCATTCACGCAGAATCGGTTGAGGATGACCTTCGTAAACTTCCATTCGTAGATGATGATATGGAGATTCAATTTACTCGTAACAATCGAAGACCTACACAAATACCATTGGGTACTACTTGGGATGAGGGGGAACTCAGAGAATTGGTATATGATAAATTTAGGCAAGACTATGATAACTTAGGTTATGGTAAGTGGGATAACTACGACCACCTATGGGACTGTAGCCCAAACAAACAACGTCCTACAAATAAATTACCACTAAAACTTTAACAATTTCTTAACATTAAAAGCTTGTGTAACTACCACTTTTTCACTATATTTACTATGTAATAATGAGAGAGATAAAAGTTATGAATAAAGAAAATCCAAACATCCAAGTTGATTTCCAAGGAGTCCGTTACAACGTTCGTAAGACTGCTTTAAGAACCTACACCTATGGTGAGAATGAAGGTGGTAAGTATTTAAATATTGGGCCAACCGAGGGTGGTCAGATGACTAAACAATACGTTAAGACCATCAACAAGAACTATCTTTGTAAGGTAAAGGCAGAACACTTCAGTATGGGTAACTCACTCAATGTCTATGTGACTATGAAAGATGGGTCACCAATCCCACAAGAAGACTTTAAGAAAATCAAAGACTTCGTTGAGATGTTCAAGTATGGTAGTTTCAATGGTATGATTGATATGTACGAAACTCGAAACGCAAGTTACGAAACTGACAACGGAAACCACATTGAGGGTGGTTGTAAATACACCCACGTTAGTAACACACCACGATTCGGTACAGTTGAGTGGATTGTCAATGAAGTAAAGAATGTTGGTAGAACTCTTGAGGATACTACACAATACGTTTCTGACAAAAAGATTGTTGAAAGAGCAGTTGCTCAACTTTAACAATTTCTTAACATTAAAAGTTTGGTAAATTGAAAAACATTCACTATATTAGTACTGTAAGATTAAGAGATATGAAAAACCTACTTTACATTTTAACCGCCCTTACTTTTATGGGTATCGGAGTTCTCACCATTATGGGTGAGGTTCAAAAGGTAATCCCATTTGCAGACCCACTCAATGAGATTGGATTTGCATTCATCACTATTTTGATGGGGATTTTAACACTACTAAATATTGAACTAAAAACCAAATAGTATGTTAGTTAACTTATTAGTGAATTGTCAGTATTACGAGAACTACAATGTCGGACCAGAAGGGTTCGGTGACGTTCCATATTGGAAACCCAAGGGTGGTCATCAGTTTTTGATGCCGATTAACTCGGATTACCTTATGTACGCCGATGAGTCTCAAATCGTTGAGGCTATTACAAAAATTGTGGAGAAACAAACCACGATTTCTTGTAAGCTTGAGTATCGTGATTATACAATCCAATGGTCTAAGCCAGAAAAGGTTGGTGGTTTGGAAGATGAACTAAAATCTATGATGAATGAAGAAGTGGCAGTATAGAGAAATGGGTTCTCGTAATAAGAAGACTGGTAAGTTGTCTTACTACAAAGTTACGGTAGAGGATTGGGTGATTACAAATTGTGAGTGTCCGGCACGTGAGTTCCGTAGATACACTCCTTGTAAACATATGAAACGACTATCAGAAAAGATGTCAAACTTAACAATTAATTAACATTAAAATTTGGGTATTTCAAATATATTTCGTATATTGTACCTGTAATGAGAGAGAGATAATAAACTATGAAACAAAAAACTATCTTCAGCGATATTGATGGGACTTTAGTCCACCAAGTACAATTCGAAAACATTGACCCTTTCACGTCTAAAGCACTACCTGGTGCTGTTGAGATTCTAACTAAGATGTTCAAGGAAGGTCACCACATCGTATTGACTACTGCACGGCCAGAAAGTCTACGTGAGGTTACTATCGAAGAAATGGACTTGTTAGGAATTCCATTCCACCAATTGGTGATGGGTATAGGTCGTAGTGAGCGTATCCTAATCAACAATACAAGTACTAAGAATCCAAAAGAGAAACGTGCTACGGCTATCGAGGTTCAGAAAAACATTGGTCTCGAAGGTTACGGATTATAAAATCAAATAAATAAATATATGAAAAAGTTAATTAAATGGGCACCTGCTCTAATCGCATTAATCGCATTACTATATTCAATAGTGTTAGGTGCAACTGGGCATACTGAAGAAGCACAATACTCTTCACATTGGCCAAGTACCCTAATCTTGTTTTATCTTCTAATCGATAAAATCAGAGAGTAATGAGTTTATCAATGTACTTTATCGGATTCATCATATTCGTATCGTATATGTACTTCACTATTTGGAATATTTTCAACGGTTCAAAGAAGCAGTCTGAGGATACTTCCAATAGTGTTGATACAATGGATATGGATGGTATGGGTAACTTCAGTCGTTTTCCAAAAGACGAAATGGACTAAGCTATGGATTGGGTATTACTATTACTTATCGGAATAGTTGGTGGTTCTACTACTTATGGTATGATACGAATACTATCGTATCTTCACGATAAGGAGAATAAATGACAGAGCAAGATTTAATTGAACTCGGATTTGAGAGGTATGATGAAACTGACCCTCAAATTGGAGATTGGTATTATTATTCAACAGATTGGCATAGAATTGAATTAATCAGTAATGCGTCTGATGAATGGGAGATTGATGGTGTATATGTTGAGGTGTTTGATACAAACATTAGATTCAGAGGGTCTGGTGCCCTTTGGTCATTAAAAGAATTAATTTATAACAATTCAAAGTAAAATCAATAACTATGAGGGTTGCACTTGGGCTCTTTGGAATATCGTATTTACATAGAAATGTAAATTGGTTACGAAATTGGTTAGTATATGATGTTGATTTTAGAAAATCAGTTTCAAATTACAATAAGTATATCATAAATCATTTAAAAAATGAGGGTTATGCTGTTGATGTTTATGCATCTACATATGATTCCAATCATATAACTGACCTAAAATCGCAAATAGCACAATCGTATAATACTGTTAAATTAGCGATGTGTAATTATAAAATAAATACACCTACAAACAATTTATCAAGAAATATAATATTTAGCAGATTGTGTCATTCTATACTAAACTCAAAGGTACAGTATGATTTTGTAGTACTTACAAGATTTGACTTAATATTTTTACAAAAATTAAGCGATGTGAGTATTGACCTTACTAAGATAAATGTAGTACACGAAACCGATAAGCTTGGAGAGTACGATGACAACTTTTACATAGTTCCTGGAAATATATTTAAAAAGTTTGTTGAAGCTACTGATAAGTATGGTATTGGTGGATATGACCACCAATCAAACTGGCACAACTTTGGGCATGATGATTGTTTGTCATTCCATTACATAAAACCAATTCTTGAACAGTCTTTAGGAAAGGGGTGTATTAACACAATGATATCGGGTCAGCATATGGCAGGTCACAGCCCTTTTATGAATATACTCAGAGGATATCACGACAAACCTGACTTTAATGATGTTTGGACTGTAAACTGGCAAGGTACTGAAGAGCAGGGTAAAAACTATTTTAAATCATAAGAAATGCCACTACCAAACGTAAGAAACGTAAACAAAGGGAAACGAAGAAAGAAAAAACACCACTACAAAGTAGGTGATTTCGTAGCAGTAAAATGGATTGGTGAGAAACAACTCGCAGTAATTTCCGAGTTGGAATATACTAAAGATAAATTTGCTGCATACAAGGTTCGCTCCGTTACTTGTGTAGGTTGTATTTATAGTGGGTTAGAATTAGATGACCCAACTGACCCATATTGCTATGTGTCATCAGTATTAACGGAAGGTTTATCAGATGGGGAGATTAGACGCATCAAAAAGTATTTGGAAGTTCAAGAACAACTCAGAAATCCAGGAAAGCAACCTAAAGCTCAGCCACAACCCAACGGGATTGTTAATAAGAGAACTAACAAAGTGGACGGTCTTGACGCAGCTATCAAAAAACAAAAGGCATTCGTAAATGGTGAAAAATTTTGGTAATGTCAGAATTATTTTGTATATTAGTAAATAATAAAGGAGAAAAAGTTATGAAATATCAACCACTTAATGACTATGTGTTAGTCAAGGTAGTAAAAGAAGAAGAGAAAACTAAAGGTGGACTCTACAAACCATCAGATGCTAAGGAGCAGATGAAAGGTGAGGTAATCGCAGTAGGAAATGGTATTTATACTGCTAATGGTACACTTATCCCAATGAACCTTAAAGAGGCAGATAAAGTGATTGTACCAAACACAGGCATTCAATTGAAGTTGGATGGTGAGAAGTATAATATGTACCGTGAACAAGAAATATTAATGGTAATCAATGAGTAAGATTAAACAACTTCTTGAAGATAGAGAAGATTTCGTTGATTTCATCGATGATGATTATTGGTGTCACTACGCAGGAATGCCATCACCAAATGCTTATGATGATGGGGAAGGCTTAGATATAGAATGAAAAATCTAATAACAGGTACATTATTATTCATTGTGGGCCAATCAATGATATGGTTTCAGACCAATGGTCAGTTTATCTGGCCTTGGTTTAAACGAAACCCATTGGCTGTATCCATAATTGCAGGTACGATTATTAGTTACATTTTTATAATAGCAACTCGTATGATTGCTGACTACTATGGTGGGTTGTTATGGCCTGGTAGGTTCATTGCGTTTGGTAGTGGTATTATTGGGTTTACATTCTTGACCTGGCATTTTATGAATGAGGGGATAACAGTTAAAACTGCAATATCATTAACCCTCGCGCTTAGTTTAGTATCAATTCAAATCTTATGGAAATAGTAAAACGAGAGTTAGTCAGACATACAATAATCCTTAGTGAGGTTATGGAAATTCTATATTCGAATCCAAAACACATCAAAGGTATTGCTGCTTACAAAGAAAAGAAACGATTGTTGTATCTAAAAGAACGAGTTCAGAAAAAACAACAATTATTGAGACGCAGAGACCTTCAATTTTTACAAGGTTTGATTAATAAGTATTCTCGATGATACTTATATAAAAATGGAAACTAATGAGTAGTTATAAAAAAGGAACAAAGCTTCCAAATGGTTATGTCTTAGGTAAGGGGAGAACGCCACTCAACTTGACCGAAGCACAAATCAGATATGCGATGAAGAACTCCAAATCAAACTCTTCTGCTGCTAGATTCCTTAACGTATCATTTACTACCTATCAAAAATATGCTAAACTACACATTGATGAAAAAAGTGGTAAAACATTGTATGAGATACATAAAAACCAAAAGGGTGAGGGTGTAAAGAAACCATATAATGTTGATAGGGGTAAATATGCACTTCAGGACATCCTATCTGGCAAATATCCTGATTATGGTGTTCACTTCTTAAAGAAGAGGCTTATCAACAATGCAGAAAAAATGCCAGATTTCCCTCACGAATGCCACCAATGTGGATATAATGAGAAGCGAATCACGGATAATAATATCCCATTGGTGTTAGACCATATGGATGATGATTGGACTAATCATAAAAAAGAAAATATAAGATTCTTGTGTTACAATTGTTTCCATAATCTTAGAGGTAACATTAGGGGTAGACAGCCTCAATGGAGAGCAGAGCAAATCAAACAAGCACGGAAAAAACAAAAACAACAAAATAAGGATAAATAAGTTATGGGTAAAGAAGTATTTTACGGAAAAGTATCGAGAGAAAAGTTATTGGAAGGTGTAGACGCACTTGCAGATGCAGTAGTAGTTACATTAGGTCCTCGTGGTCGTAATGTGATTATCGAAACGGATACAACACCACATATTACAAAGGATGGGGTTACGGTAGCAAAGTCTATTGAATTCTCAGACCCTACTAAGAATTTAGGTGCAAGGGTAATCAAAGAAGCATCTCAACAAACTGCTGACCACGCAGGTGATGGTACAACCACATCTACTGTATTAGCACGTGAGATTTTCAAACAAGGTATGGAAGCAATCGACAATGGTGTAAATCCAATCGAATTGAAGAGAGGTATGGATGTTGCAGTAAAAGGTATCGTATCTAATTTGGTAGAAAATATATCTACAAAGGTAGACACCAACGAACAAATCAAACAAGTAGCAACTATCTCAGCAAATGGTGATGAGGTAATTGGTTCTATGATTGGTGATGCAATGGCAGAAGTAGGTCGTGATGGAGTAATTACAGTTGAAGAGGGTAACTCAAATGAAGATGAACTCACTATCGTTGAGGGGTTGGAATTTGATAGTGGGTATCTATCTCACTACTTTATTAACAATCAAACCAAACTAACTTCTGAGTTGGAAGACCCGATGATTTTATTGTACGATGGTAAGGTTGTAGATATGGATGATATTGTAGGTATCCTTGAAAGTGTATCAAGTAAAAACCAATCTATCGTAGTAATTGCCCAAGAGGTAGAGGGTCAAGCACTCGCAACTATGGTAGTAAACTCAGCACGTCAAACACTAAAATGTGTTGCTATCAAAGCACCTGGGTTCGGTAACGAACGTAGTGAGATGTTGAAAGACATGGCAGCATTAACTGGTGCTACATTATTCGGTGGTGTTGGTAAAGAGTTAGAAGACATCACAACTGAGGACTTAGGTTCTGCTGACCGAGTGGTGGTGAGTAAATCTAAATCAGTAATCATTGGTGGTGCCGGTGATTCAGATGACATCAAACTACGTATCGAACAAGTAAAGCATGAGATTGAAGAATCAAGTTCAGACTATGAGAAAGAGAAATTACACAAACGACTATCTAAGTTAAGTGGTGGTGTCGCAGTTCTTCGTGTTGGTGCTGAATCTGAAATCGAGATGAGGGAGAAGAAAGACCGAATCGATGATGCTCTACTTGCAACCAAAGCAGCAGTAGAAGAAGGTATCGTTCCAGGTGGTGGTTCTGCTCTAATCTACGCAAGTGATACAGTTCATATGGGTGATTCCTTATCTACTGACCAGATGGCAGGGTTTGATATAGTAT
>Ga0233438_10003665_pt1 | contig 14050 bp, 16 predicted proteins | sample SI_123_September_FD_182720 | JGI IMG/M metagenome (GOLD analysis project Ga0233438, IMG submission 182720) | Seawater microbial communities from Saanich Inlet, British Columbia, Canada - SI_123_September2016_10_MG | ecosystem: Environmental > Aquatic > Marine > Inlet | place: Canada: British...
AGAAAAAAGAGATAAATACGTTAAACATTTATACAAAAAACTTCAAAGAGAAGGCCAATTAAAAAGAGACGTTGACAGATTGGTCCGAAACGATCGTATAGCATGGGGCTCCTCGATGATTGCTTGTAAAGATGCGGATGCTATGGTCACTGGAAATATAAGACATTACGCAGCTTCAATTGAAAAACTAAAGAGAGTAGTCGAAGCAAGACCGGGAGAAGAAATTTTTGGTATGACTATGATAGTTTCAAAAGGAAAAACCATTTTAGTTGCAGATACTAATGTGCAAGATTTTCCGTCTCCTGAGAGATTGATAAATGTCTCAAAATCTTGTGTTCGTGTTGCAAGATTATTTGGCTTTGATCCCAAAGTAGCGTTCTTATCCCATTCTACTTTTGGTAAACCTATTTCAAAAAATACAAAACATGTAAGAGATGCAATTGAATTATTAAAACAAGAAAAAGTTGACTTCGATTTTGATGGTGAAATGCAGCCAGATGTCGCTTTAAATCCTATTTACCAAGAAATATACCCATTTTCTAAAATAGTTGGTAACGCGAATATTTTAATAATGCCTGCATTGCATAGTGCTGCTATATCTACAAAGTTAATGAAAGTGTTTGGTGGTGGAAAATTAATTGGGCCTTTATTAATTGGATTAGGTCTACCTATTGAAGTTGCTCCACTTAGAGCTAGTACTTCAGAAATTTTAAATTTAGCATCAATAGCGTCATATTCGTCAGATATAATAGATTATTCTAATTAGAGTTTTGTGCGACTTAATTCGGTAGCAAGATAAATTGATGGTATAACTTCTTTAACATTATAAATTTTGTTTGCTTCATTAATTACTTCTTTTTTTTCCTCTTCATCCATTGCTATTCCAAAAATATAGATATTTTTATTTACAGTTTCTAAAGTATAATTTCTTGCTTTTGTTTTTTTGTTAAAGATTAAAGCAGTTCTTAACTGACTGGTTATTAAAATATCTTTTGCAGTGTTTTTAAAGTTACTTTGTCCTTTTATAGTGATTGCATTTTTTACTGAACGTGCACCTTTTGTTTCCCATGCCATTTTAGTAATTTTTATTTTTTCTTCTGGCTCATCAACTTTTCCTGACAAAAAAATTCTTCCATCAAGAACTTCTGATTGGATGGATATAAAATATTTTTTATCCGCAAGCGCTAACCTAGCAGAAAGATTTTTTTGCATAATTGTGTCATCGATCTGCATGCCTATAGTTCTTGGGTCAAAAGTTATATTGACTCCTGTTCCAAACTTCGTAGCAGTAGAACAAGCTGTTAAAAATAATATTAATATTATACTATATATTTTTTTCATTTTTTGCTTTTAAACATAAATTATAAATCTTTTTTTTATTTATATTTTCTGTTTCTAAAATTAAATTTACAGTATCTTTCAAACTGTATTTTTTTAAATATTTTTTAATTTTATTCACAATTTTTTCTTCGTCAAATTTTTTAACTTTATTATCATTTTCGGAAATTACTACAGTTAATTCGCCCTTAAAAGTATTTTTAAATAATTTTAATTCACTTATTTGTTCTCTAATAAATGTCTCGTGAATTTTAGTTATTTCTTTTGCGATTAATATTTTTCTGCCTAGGTAGAATTTTTTAAATCTTTTAATATAAAAGTTTAATTTATTTGATGGTGCAAAAAAAATTTGAGAAAACTCATTTTTTGATAACGTTTCTAAAACTTTTTCTAATTCATTTTCAGTTTTTGGTAAAAATCCATAAAATAAAAATTTATCGCTAAAACCAGAAACACTCAAAGCTGAAATTATTGAGGATACCCCGGGTATTGGTGTTACTTTAATAGAATTTTCTAAACATTTATTTACCAATATTCTTCCTGGATCTGATAATAATGGTGTTCCTGCATCTGATATTAATGACAAAATTTTTCCCTCATTAAATTTTTTTATGATGGTTGTAAGTTGTTTTTTTTCATTGAACTTGTGGTAAGGGATTAATTTTTTTTTAATATTATAATGATTTAATAATTTAATAGATCTTCTTGTATCCTCACAAAGAATTATGTCTGATTTTTTTAGAACTTCTAATGCTCTTAATGTGATATCATCAAGGTTTCCAATGGGTGTCGAAACAATATATAAGTTATTTGGAAGCAAATGCATTATGAAAAGTAAAGTTGTTTTATTATTATTTTATATAATATTTATATTTAATTCTAATCTATTTAGCAGCGATAACAATAATACACTCAAAGTTGGTCTGCTAGCTCCTCTTTCCGGTCCTTATAGTCAAATAGGTAATTCACTTTTATATTCACTTCAATTGGCTCTTGAAGAAATCGATGACGAAAATGTTATTATTGTTCCAAGGGACTCTGGCTTTAATAATGAAGAAATGGTTATTAATGCTATCAATGAATTAAGATTGAATGGGATTAAGATAATCATTGGTCCAACAACTTACAAAGAATTTGATCTTGCAAAAAAATATAGTGATTTAATATTTATTTCACCGTCTAATATAAGTCCTGAGTTTTCTAAAAATATAATTAGTATAGGAATAAGTTTAGAGTCACAATTAATTGCGTTGTCAAATTTTATAAAAAAACAAAAAAAAAAGAAGACAATCATTATGTACCCGGAGAACAATTATGCTGAAATGGTTGAAAAAAAACTAGAGAGCCTAAATTTAAAAAATGTAAAAAAATTTAAATATAGTTCGAACCCTGAAATTCTAACAGGTGAAATTGAGATCTTAACAAATTACAGCCAAAGAAAAAAAAATTTAGAACTAAGAAAAAAGATGTTTGAAGATAAAGAAGATGTTCAATCAAAAAAAGAGCTTGAACAATTAGAACAGTTATACACTTTGGGTGATGTAAACTTTGATTCAGTTATTATAATTGATTTTGGTAATAATCTAAAAAGTGTTTTAACTTCACTGGTATACACTGATGTAAATCAAGACAATGTTTTATTCACAACAATTAACCAATGGTTTGATGAAAGTATATTTTATGAAAATACAATACAAAATTTATACTACCCTTCAGTTAATTATAAAGAATATAAAAAGTATAATGAAAAATATTTTGAAAGATTTAAAATATATCCTAACGAAATAACTATTTTAACTTATGATGCATTGGGGCTAATCTATTTTGCTTGGAAAAAAAATAATGGAATAAATTCAGTAAATGATTTTTCATTTAAAAATAAGATTGAAGGCAAAATTGGAACATTTAGTGTTATGGATGGAAAAGTAATTCAAGAATTAGACATTTATAAAACTGACAATAAAAAATTTGTCAAATTTTAATTTTTTTTCTCAATTTTTTAAATGCAATAAATCTATGGTCCATTTTTATTTTTTTTGATTTAGGCATTTGACCAAATGTGATCTTATTTTTTAAAGGGATGAATATGGGATCATATCCGAACCCTTTTTTTCCAATTATTTTATTTGAAATATTGCCTTTAACTTTGCCTTCTACAACGGTTATTTTTTTTTTATCTTTATAAGAAAGACTGCAAACAAATATGGCTTTTCTATTTTTCTTTTTTTTCATTTTTTTTAGAATAAACTTCATTGCTTTAAAAAAACTTCCATGTTTTTTTGCTAACCTTGCAGAATAAATTCCTGGTCTATTTTTTAGGGCTTTAATACATAATCCTGAGTCATCAGAAATAACTGGGTAGTCTACGAATTTAGAAAAAAAATTAACTTTTAGTCTAGAGTTGGACAAAAATGATCTTCCAGTTTCCTTTGGGCTTTTAATTTTAAGTGAAATAGGTGAGATTTTCTTATATTTTTTTGGCAATAAATAAGCTATTTCCTTAAATTTCCCTTTATTGTGCGTTCCAATTAAAATTTTTTTCATTTCAAGTCTAGTAATTTAATAAGTACTTACTATATAGCAAGTTAAATGAGTGAAAATAATAAAGAAGAAACTATTATAAAACAAGAAAATCCCAAAACTAACAACGAGGGAAAATTTAAAGAATCCGATATTAATAAAAAAAAAGATAAGGTTAACGAACTTACTGTCGAAGAAAAATTAAGCATATCTGAAGATAAACTCTTAAGATCGCTTGCTGAAATAGAAAATCAAAGAAGAAGATTTGAAAAAGAAATTAAAGATGCGTTCGAATTTGGATCTTTTAACTTTGCTAAAGAAAGCTTAGCTATTCTCGACAACTTACAAAGAGCAAAAGAAGCAATAAAAAATGATGAAAAATTAAAAGAAAATAAAGATTTAGACAAATTCTTAGACAACATTTCAATTATTGAAAAAGATTTAATTTCAATTTTTGAAAAAAATAATATCAAAAAAATTGATACCAATAATAACAAATTTAATCCGAACATTCATCAAGCAATGTCTGAAATTGAAGATGAGAAAACAGAAGCAGGAACTGTCCTGCAAGAAATTCAGGCTGGTTACATGCTAGGAGATAGACTGTTAAGACCGTCTTTAGTGAGCGTATCAAAGAAAAAAACCTCAAAAGACCATGAAAATATAGATAAAAAAGAGGAAAAATAGACTTGTAGTTGAAAAAATAACACCCATATAAAAATTAACTTAAGGAAATATTAATGAGCAAAGTTATAGGAATTGATTTAGGAACAACAAATTCATGTGTTGCCATAATGGATGGCTCACAGGCAAAAGTTTTAGAAAACACAGAAGGAGCAAGGACAACACCTTCTGTGGTAGCTTTTTTAGAAAATGAGGAAAAACTAGTTGGACAACCAGCCAAAAGACAGGCTGTAACTAATGCCCAAGATACAGTTTTTGCTGCTAAGAGATTAATTGGTAGATCATTTGAGGATGAAACTGTTAAAAAAGATATTAATAAAGTGCCATTCAGAATTGTTAAATCGGAAAATGGTGAAGCCTGGGTGGAAGGAAAAGGTAAAAAATATTCTCCATCTCAAATCTCTGCTTTTGTTTTACAAAAGATGAAGGAGACTGCCGAAAAATATTTAGGTCAAGCTGTAACAAAAGCTGTAATAACTGTTCCAGCATATTTCAATGATGCACAGAGACAAGCTACAAAAGATGCTGGAAAGATAGCTGGGCTAGAGGTTTTAAGAATTATAAATGAACCAACAGCTGCTGCACTTGCTTATGGTCTTGATAAAAAAAATGGACAAAAAATTGCTGTATACGATTTAGGTGGTGGAACATTTGACGTTTCAATTCTTGAAATCGGAGATGGTGTATTTGAAGTTAAATCAACTAATGGTGATACTTTTCTAGGAGGTGAAGATTTTGATGATACAATAGTAAATTATCTTATTGATGAATTTAAAAAGGATAATGGAATTGATTTAAGGAATGATAAGTTAGCTCTTCAAAGATTAAAGGAAGCAGCTGAGAAAGCTAAAATTGAGCTTTCATCTGCAGCTCAAACTGAAATAAATCTTCCGTTTATAACTGCGGACAAAACTGGTCCTAAACATGTTAACTTAAAATTTACTAGAGCAAAATTAGAAGCCTTAGTTTCTGATTTAATTGAACGAACCTTAAAGCCTTGTAAAATCGCTTTAAAAGATTCTGGGTTTTCTGCTGCTGAAATTGATGAAGTGGTCCTAGTTGGTGGAATGACGAGAATGCCAAAAATAATTGAAACAGTTAAAAATTTTTTTGGCAAAGAACCAAACAAAAGTGTAAATCCTGATGAAGTTGTTGCGATGGGCGCAGCAATTCAAGGCGGTGTTTTACAAGGAGACGTTAAAGATGTGTTGTTATTAGACGTAACTCCATTATCGCTAGGTATTGAAACTCTTGGGGGTATATCAACAAAATTAATTGAAAAAAATACAACTATTCCAACTAAGAAAAGTCAGGTTTTCTCAACTGCAGAAGACAATCAACCCGCTGTGTCTATTAGGGTGCTTCAGGGTGAAAGAGAAATGGCTACAGATAATAAAGTTTTAGGTAATTTTGAATTAGTGGGCATTCCACCAGCACCAAGAGGAACGCCGCAAATTGAAGTAACATTCGATATTGATGCAAACGGTATTGTTAACGTTTCAGCTAAAGACAAAGGAACAGGTAAAGAGCAAAAAATTCAGATTCAAGCTTCAGGTGGATTGTCAGAAGAAGAAATTAATAAAATGGTTAAAGAAGCTGAAGCTAATAAAGAAGCAGATAAAAAGAAAAGGGATACAGTTGATGCTAGAAATCAAGCTGATAGCTTAGTTTTTTCAACTGAGAAAAGCTTGAAAGAACATGGAGATAAAATTTCTGCTGAAGAGAAAAAAGCCATTGAAGACGGTATTGCTAATCTTAGAAAGTGTCTAGAAGGTACTGACGTAGAGGATATTAAAAAGAAAACGCAAAATTTAATTCAAGTTTCTATGAAGTTGGGTGAAGCAGTTTATAAAAGCCAACAAAAGCCTGATGCTGACAAAACTGATAACACAAAAGACTCTAAACCTAATGACAAAGAAAATATAGTTGATGCTGATTTTGAAGACGTAAAAGAAGAAGATAAAGAAAAAAGCGCCTAAGAAAATAAAGGAGACGTCCTGTGGCTAAAAGAGATTGTTATGATGTCTTAGGTGTACCTAGATCTGCATCTAAAGACGATATTAAAAAAGCATATCGAAAACTCGCTCTCAAATATCATCCAGATAAAACTAAAGGTGATAAAAATTCTGAAGAAAAGTTTAAAGAAGCAAGTGAAGCCTATCATATTCTCTCGGATGAAAAGAGAAAAACTAACTATGATCAGTTTGGCCACGCTGCATTTGAAGGAGCTGGAGGTGGTGGACAAGGTTTTGGTGGATTTGATACTTCTTCTTTTTCAGATATTTTTGAAGATTTTTTTAGTGATTTTGGTGGAGGCAGTTCGTCAAGAAGATCTAGTAATAGAGGAAATGACCTTAGATATGATGTTAGTATCAATTTAGAAGAAGCATATAAAGGTGTTCAAAAAAATGTCAGATACACGACTTACAAATCTTGTTCGGCCTGCTCTGGAAGCGGAGCCGCTAAAGGATCTAAACCAGTAAGATGTGATTACTGTTCTGGAAGAGGTAAGGTTAGGACAAATCAAGGGTTTTTCACAGTTCAACAAACATGTCCTCAGTGTAGTGGCTATGGTGAGATGATTGGATCTCCATGTAATAGTTGTAATGGAAATGGCAAAGTTCAAGCTAACGAAAATGTTACTGTAAAAATCCCTAAGGGTGTTGATGATGGCACCAGGATAAGAGTATCAGGTAAAGGAGAAGCTGGTTCTAAAGGTGGTTCAAACGGAGACTTATATTTATTTATTTCGATTGATAATCACGATATTTTTAAAAGAGCTGAGGAAAATTTATACTATGAATTACCTATTTCATTTACTGATGCTGCACTCGGTACTTCAGTTGAAGTGCCTTCGATAGATGGTGGTAAATCAAAAATTAAAATACCTTCTGGTACTCAACATGGTAAACAATTCAGACTCAAAGGTAAAGGAATGCCAGGTTTAAGAAGAAGTGTTTTTGGTGATTTATATATTAGAATTAATACTCAAGTACCAACTTTGTTATCCAAAAGACAAAAAGAAATTTTAGAAGAATTTAACGAAATTGAAGCAAATAAACCTGACCCGGTTATCAAAAGCTTCTTTGAAAAAGCTAAAAAATTCTGGAAAAATTCATAATCTAAATGAGTACAGATCAAATTATGTCTGCAATTTTTCTCATTGCGGTACTAATTTTAATTTTACCTAGTTTTTTATCTACAAATTATAAATTAAAAGAATTTTTAAGAAATTTATCTATTTGGGCTATAATTACATTAGTTATTATTGTAATCATTTATTTTATAAGCTTATGAGAAAGATAAATTTATCTATTTCGGGATGTATGGGAAGAATGGGTCAACAACTCATTAAGTCTTCAAAAAAAAATAGAAACTTTAAATTAGTTTCACTGACTGAAAACAGAATTATAAATAAAAAGATTTCTGGTATAAAACCATCAAGAAATAATTTTGATGCGTTTAAAAAAACCAATGTAATAATAGATTTCACTGTCCCTGAATGCACTTTAGAAATCTTAAAGATTGCAACACAATTAAAAAAAAGAGTTGTCATCGGCACAACTGGTTTTTCTAAAAAAGAGGAAAACTTAATAAAGAAATTTTCAAAAAAAATTCCTATACTTAAAGCAGGCAATATGAGCTTAGGAGTAAACTTGCTTATGTATTTAACTGAGATTGCTTCAAAATCTCTAGGTAATAATTTTTTAAGTAAAGTATATGAAGTCCATCACAAACATAAAATTGATTACCCATCTGGTACAGCTTTGATGCTGGGTAAAGGAATAGCAGATGGAAAACGTAAAAATTTCTACAATTTAATTGGAAAAAAATATTTAAATAAGAAAACTTTTCCGTATTCAGATAAAATTAATTTTAATTCTATTCGAAAGGGTGAGACTATTGGTGAACATGAAGTAAGATTTTCAAGTGGAAAGGAAATTATTAAACTTAACCATGAGTCCTTTGACAGAGCTTTATATTCTGAAGGAGCTTTAACTGCGGCTACTTGGATAATGTCTAAAAAGGCAGGTCTTTATTCTATGAGAGACCTCCTTAACTTTAAGTGAATAATAAGGAAAAAGCTAAAATTATTCTTAGGGTGTTAAATAAAACATATCCAAAAATTCCCATTCCACTTAATTACAAAAATACTTTTACTCTTTTGATTTCTGTACTGCTTTCAGCACAATGTACTGACGTTAATGTTAATAATGTTACTAAAGATATTTATCCAAAATATAATAAACCTGAACATTTTGTTAAACTTGGTAGACAGAAGATAGAGAGATTAATTAAAAGAATTGGAATTTTTAGAGTAAAAGCTAAAAGTATTTTTCACTTATCAAAAACATTGGTTGCAAAATATAAAGGCAAAGTGCCAAAAACCTACGGAGAATTGGAACAATTGCCTGGCGTTGGCCACAAAACTGCAAGCGTAGTCATGTCCCAGGGATTTGGTTTCCCTGCTTTTCCAGTAGACACACATATTCATAGATTAGCTCAAAGATGGGGTTTAACAAATGGGAAGAACGTTGTGCAAACAGAGAAGGATTTAAAAGAAATCTTTCCTAAAAAATACTGGAATAAACTTCATCTACAAATAATTTGGTATGGTAGGGAATATTGCAAGGCCCGAGATTGTTATGGAATAACTTGTAAAATTTGTAAAAGCTGTTATCCAAATAGAAAAAAACCTATTAAAACAAAAAAAGCTTAAATGAAAATCTTAGGAATTGGTAATGCTATCGTTGATGTAATTTGTAAAGTAGAAGACAAATTTATCACTCAGAATAATTTAACAAAAAGCACAATGAAGCTTGTGGATGAAGCTGAATTTAAAAAACTATTATCTTCCCTTAAAATAGAAGAAACAGTTTCAGGTGGCTCTGTAGCAAACTCAATAGTAGGTCTTTCACAACTTGGAAATAAGGCAGGCTTTATTGGAAAAATCAGCGACGATGATTTAGGCAATAAATATGAAGAAGGCTTAAAAAAAGAGAATGTGCAGTTCTTCTATTCAAAGAAAAAAGAAACAATTCCAACTGGAACTTGTTTAATATTAATCACACCCGACTCTGAAAGAACCATGCTAACTTTTCTTGGAACTGCAGGAAAAATTAATGAAAACGATATTGATTCAAATGCGGTTAAGAATAGTGAAATCTTATTTCTTGAAGGATACCTTTGGGATGAAGGTGAACCAAAAAAGGCTTTTGAAAAAGCTATAAATAACGGAAACAAAGTAGCAATGTCACTGTCAGACTTATTTTGTGTAGAAAGACATAAACCTCACTTTTTAGATTTAGTTAAAAACAAGTTAGATATCACATTTGCAAACGAACAAGAAATAATGTCTTTAATTGATGTCAAAAAATTCGATGATGTTATTAATTTTGCTAAAGAAACAAATAAGTTAATTGTTATTACACGTGGAGACAAAGGAGCAATTGCAATAAATAAAAATGAAATCGTAGAGTGTTCTGCTAAGAAAAACCTCAAAATTAAAGATCTAACAGGCGCTGGAGATTTATTTGCAGGTGGTTTTCTTCATGGTTTAATTAATAACAAATCAACTAAAGAAAGTTTAGAGACAGGAACAGAAATGTCCTCAAAAGTCATTCAAATAATAGGAGCTAGACTTAAAAGATAACCTAGATTAGTTTTTTTTTCTCTTAAAACTACCTTTTCCTTTTTTTGGTTTCACTACTCTTTTTCTATACTTAGGTGTAAAAAGATCTTTAGCTATCTTATTTCTTTTTTTCAAAAAAAATAACCATCTTTATTGTTAAGAATAAATTTATCATCCATAAATTTATCAATAATTTTTTTTCTTAATCTGTATATGTGGGTTTCAACTGTATGTGTATCTGCATCAGAAGAATAGTTCCAAACTGAAGATAGAATGTTATCTTTTGATATTGGTTTTTTTTTGTTTAAGAACAGCTCAAGAAGTTGTATTTCTTTTTCTGTAAGAATTATTGACTGATCTAATTTAGATAATTTTTTTTCATTTTTATTCAACAAATAACTTTTAATTTCTATTGAAGAATTTTTATTAAAATTTCTCTTTGCGACTGTATTCTCTACGATAGCGTTTATTTCTTTTAAAGTAGCTGGTAATTCAAAACTTGAATCAAAATTATTTGAAAGATCGTTGTTTTTACCTAAACATATTTTTATAGAGGAACTGCTGTCGATATAATCTTTTATTTTTTTATCCTGCAAAGAGTCGATGTGGAATAAAATAATATGTGGTTTATTATCTGAATTATCTAATAATGGATTAAACTTTAAAAAATTCTTTAATTCATTTAAAGTTGAAACAAATAAAGAAGAACCTAGAATTCGAACATTTAACTTATGCATATTATAATTAATAAAAAATACTTAACGTATAACAACTATAAAGTAAAATGCTCAATAGGTAAAAGGGGAATTGGTCGTAAAACAAAAGAAGGCGATTTAATAACCCCAAAAGGCAGGTACACAATTAAATATATTCTATACAGAAAAGATAGAGTTAAAAAAATTCAAACTAAAATAAAAACAATCGTAATAAGAAATAATATGGGATGGTGTGATGATCCAAAATCTAAAAATTATAACAAACTTATAAAATTGCCGTCTACCTTTGGATATGAAAAACTTTTTAAAAAAGAAAATGTCTACGATATTATATTAGTATTAAATTATAATATGAATCCCGTTGTTAAAAATAAAGGAAGTGCAATTTTTATACATATCGTGAAAGGAAACTACAAAAGAACTGAAGGATGTATAGCGTTAAAAAAAATACATCTTCTAAAAATTTTAAAGATATTAAAAAAAAATACTAAAGTTAAGATCGAGAACCGAAGATAGAACTTCCAACTCTAATGAAATTCGATCCATGTTTTACAGCATTTATATAATCTGCAGACATACCCATGCTTAAATTCTCAAGAGCGAGAGATTTATTTAATTCACTCAAGGATTTAAAATATTTATTTGTATCTTGATCATTGGGCGGAATAACCATTAAACCTACTATATCAAGATTAATTTCGTTAATACAATAATTATAAAATGCATCTAATTCATTTACTGGTATGCCAGATTTTTGAATTTCATTACCAATATTTACTTGAATAAAATACTTGAGATTTCTATTAAGGTTAATTTGATGCTTCGCAAGAGCATCTGCTAATTTTTTATTATCAACTGAATGAATATAATCAAAAAGTTTTACTGCATCTTTAGATTTATTGCTCTGTAACTTTCCTATCATGTGAAGTTTTAAGTTTTCATTTACTTTTTTAAAGTTTGACCATTTTGCTAATGCTTCTTGAACTTTATTTTCTCCAAAATGAATATGTCCATGATCCACTAAAGGTTTTATGTAATCAAAATCGAAGGTTTTACTTACAGCTATAATATTTACTGGTTTAATAGGATTTAAAGAATTTATTTTCAGTTTTATTTTTTCAAATCTATCAACTATTGTGCTCATATGTTTACTAAAAAGAATAAATATTATTTAATAATAGAAAATATCAAAGATATAGAATTAAAAAACATAAAAATACGTAATAAATTTTCTATAATTTACAGAAATAATAACAAAATAGATAATATAAATGATCTAGCTCTATTTAGAAGAAATTGTAAGTTAAAAGGTATTAAGTTTTATGTTGCAAATAATTATTCTCTAGCCATTTTATTAAATTCTGATGGTTTGTACTTGTCATCATTTAACAAAAATCTCAAAAGTTTAAGTTATAAAAAATCTAATTTTGAAATTATAGGTTCAGCACATAATTACAGAGAGGTATATAATAAATTAAAACAAGGATGTTCCTATATTTTGTTTTCAAAACTATTTGAAGTTGATTATGATAAAAAAGCTTCGTACTTAGGAATAGTTAAGTTTAATAATTTATCTAGAATTTCAAAAAATTTAATTCCTCTTGGCGGTATTAAGATTAAAAATTTAAATAAACTTAGAAATATTTATTGTGAAGGGTTTGCACTTTTATCTGAAATAAAAAAAAAGCCGACTAAAATAATTAGCCGGCTTTTTTAAATTTAAGTTTATAAATGATTAGAACGCAGCTGTTACAGATACTGTTCTAGTGTCATCTTTTGCATCTCTTACAAAATTTGCATGATCAGTTGAAGCATCTTGGAAACCAAGAGTTATACCACCAACAGTGTAACCAAAGTTGATTGCATCAGTTTTTGATGTGTAATCATTGTCTAATGCAACATTGTGCCTTTTACTTTCCACAGTATTGTAAGAAACTGATAGAGCGTCATTTATTGCGTACGCTAAACCAATTGTCTCAACATTATGATATATAGCATCTGTTAAAGCAGCTGTTTGACCTAAGTCAATGTGCTCTCTTTGATAACCATAAGAAAAGTTTCCAAATGAACCAGTTAAAGCAGCAGTCAATTCATGTAAGTCAGATGTATTTGCTACTGTAGCCTCTTCAGATGTACCATAACCTAACGTTAAATTTTGACCGTCTAAGTAAGACCCTATAAAAGGTAAATCACCTAAAGCCGTTCTAACTACAAGCTCGCTTCCTGATCCAACTAAAGCGTTAGCATTATCACCTGAAGCTGTTTTGTCTGCGTTTTCTTGTGAGTCACCTTTTGGTATATACTGACCAGAAACTGTTCCAATGATTGGTAAGCTAGCTTTGAAACCAATACCCATTTCACCAGCCATATTTCCGATATCTACGTGTGTACCTGATCCTGAACCGTTTGCTTCTTCAAAAGCAGTTGGTGTGATGTCATCAATTGCATCCATTTCAGAACCATCAGTTCCTACGTAAATGTCAACCATACCACCTATATTTCCAAATGTGATTTTTGCATCACCGAATGCACCATCGTCACCGAAGTCTTGCATTACAGTCATTGCAATACCAGAATCCAATTCAGTTGAACCTTCGAATTTAATTTCTCTGTCCATACCTAATGGGTTACCAGTAGTTCTGTCTATTTCAGACTGATAAGTTGCTTGCATGCTACCTGTTACAGTCATTTCACCAGCATGAGCTGTTGAAACTGCGAACAAGAAAGAAAGTGCAACTAATATTTTAGTTATTTTCATTATTTATCCTTTTGTTAATTATTAAAACTTAATAACTATTGCTTTGTATTGTATTTAACTATTTTTTCCCTAATAAATGCTGCTAAACGTCTTTTTAGATTCTTATGTGATATTTTTATCACACTCTAAAAAGCTATATATTATTTGACTTTTGAGCTATAAATTAATTATATGCATTTTAATTTCAACTCACACATCAAAAAGTAATGATTTCTTCGCTAATTAATAAGTTTTTTTTCATTTTACTACTATTTTTATATTCATGTGGTGGAATTCCCGAAGTATTGAAACCCAAAAAAATAGAAAAGGGTACATCTGTTAATGCTTATGAAAGAGCTCGAAAAAATGTTGAGGAAGGAAGAGGTGTAAGTCTTAAGGGCGCGATATCAAAAAATAAATCTA
>Ga0233438_10003667_pt1 | contig 14046 bp, 10 predicted proteins | sample SI_123_September_FD_182720 | JGI IMG/M metagenome (GOLD analysis project Ga0233438, IMG submission 182720) | Seawater microbial communities from Saanich Inlet, British Columbia, Canada - SI_123_September2016_10_MG | ecosystem: Environmental > Aquatic > Marine > Inlet | place: Canada: British...
AGAACATCTCCTCTTCCTCTAAAAAACCAACTAAAATATCATCAGAGATTACTTTACCAACTCCGGAGGGAGTACCTGTAAATATAATATCTCCAATCTTTAAAGTAAAGTATTTAGATATGTATTCAATTAAAGTATCAATTTTCCATTGCATCAGCAAAGTGTTCCCACTTTGAACAACCTCATCATTTCTTTTTAAACTAAAATTTATATTATTTACGTTAGAAAACTTTGTTTTAGAAACGAAATTACCGATGACTGCGGAACCATCAAATGCTTTAGCTTTTTCCCAAGGCAATCCTTTTTCTTTAAGTTGAGACTGAAGATCTCTAGCGGTAAAGTCTATCCCTAAACCTATTTCATCATAATATTTATGTGCAAATTTTTGATCAATGTGTTTTCCAATTCTATTAATCTTTACCAAAATTTCCACTTCATGATGCACATTATTAGAAAACTCAGGGATAAAAAAAGGTTGCTTTTTTAACAAAATAGCAGTGTCTGGCTTTAAAAATAAGACAGGATCTTTTGGAGCTTTGTTATTTAACTCTTTAGCATGTTCCACATAATTTCTACCTACACAAATTATTTTCATTTTGTGTTGAATTTATTTTTTAACATATTTAAACTATCATCAGTTATAGGACCCACAGTTTTATTGCTAATTCTATTTTTTAAATCTCTTAAGACCTTCTTGGTATAATTAGGAAAATCTGCATTCTGTATCCAACTAAAATAGCCTGGCTCGGTTTTAAATAAATCCTCAATCACTTTTCCTTTATGTTTTCCAAAAGTAATTATTTCCTGACCCTCTTTATTGTAACCAATAAAACCAGCAAAATCAGCAAAGTTTTGGTGAGAACTAAATTTAGATAGGTAATCCATATCGTTTTCTAAACCATCGTATTTATCTAACTGCGCCTTCAATACTTCATAGGTAGCCATTGTATCTGCTTCAGCGCTATGAGCATTCGTAAGGTCTTTATTGCAGTAAAATTTATAGGCAGCTTCCAAAGTTCTTTTCTCCATTTTATGAAAAATAGTTTGAACATCGACTGCTTGATTAACTTTTAAATCAAAATCAATTTCTGCTCTCAACAATTCTTCAGCTAATAAAGGAATATCAAATCTATTAGAATTAAATCCACCTAGGTCACTGTTCTTTATTAATTCGGAAACTTTTGGCGCTAATTCTTTAAACGTAGGCTCATTTAGTACCATTTCGTCAGAAATACCATGGATTGCAGTAGTTACTGCGGGGATTTTCATCTCAGGATTAACACGCCAAGTAAAACTTTCTTTGTTCCCATTAGGAAAAACTTTTAATATCGATATTTCTACGATGCGATCTTTTGAAACATTTACCCCAGTTGTTTCTAAATCAAAAAAGCATATAGGTTTTTTTAATTTTAATTCCATTATGAATTTTTATACAAACAAATATATTGAATACCCCTCTTGAAAATTACTAAAAAAGAAAAATCATTTTTAAATTTCTCTATTTAAATCCCAAGATTCAAGATAATCAGCAACAGCTTTAACAAATTGACCTCCTAATGCTCCATTTACTACCCTATGGTCATAGGAATGAGATAAGAACATTTTATAACGGATTCCTATGAAATCACCTTCTGGGGTTTCAATGACCGCAGGTACTTTTCTGATGGCTCCTAAAGCCAAAATACCTACTTGTGGTTGATTGATTATAGGTGTTCCCATAATACTTCCAAAGGTACCTACATTTGTTACGGTATAAGTTCCTCCTTGAATATCGTCTGGTTTTAGCTGTCCACCTCTAGCTCTTTGGGCTAAATCGTTTACTGCTTTACTCATTCCAACCAAGTTTAATTGATCGGCATTTTTAATTACAGGAACTATTAGATTACCATCTGCTAATGCAGCTGCCATCCCTAAGTTGATATTTTTTCGTTTAATGATTTTATCGCCATCTACCGAAATATTAAGCATCGGAAAATCTTTTAACGCTTTTGCAACAGCTTCTAAAAAAATTGGTGTGAAGGTTAAATTTTCACCTTCTCGCTTTGTGAATCCGTCTTTTACTTTTTTACGCCAATTCCATATATTAGTAACATCTGCTTCAATAAAAGACTGAACGTGAGCAGAAGTTTGTACACTCTCCACCATATGATGGGCAATTAATTTGCCCATACGAGTCATTTCTATAATTTCATCTCCTCCATTTACAGATACTGGAGTTGTTGAAACTGGTTTACTTTCTTTTTGTGTAGCTTCCTTATTTATTGTCGTGGTTTCTTTTATTAAAGGCTGATTACTTCGATTTTCTACAAATTTTAAAATATCTTTTTTAGTAACTCTTCCATCTTTTCCTGTTCCAGAAATTTGATCTAATTCTTGTTGTGAAATGCCTTCTGCTAAAGCAATATTTTTAACCAAAGGTGAATAAAAACGACTGTCTGAACTTTGCACAACACTTGATACAGTTTCAAGAGCAGGAGCTGCTACAGCAGCAATTATTTCTTTAGTTGGAATCAGCTCATTTTCTTCCTCAGGGATAGAGATCTCAGGAATAACTCCTACTCCAGCTATTTCAATAATAGCAATGGTCTGCCCTACTTGAATTACATCATCAACGTCAAAAAGTTTTTCAACTAAAACACCCGTTACTTCGCTTGGCACCTCGCTATCTACTTTATCGGTAGCAATTTCTAATACTGCCTCGTCCTCTTCAATAGTATCTCCAACTTCTTTGAGCCAACTAGTTAAGGTTGCTTCCGCAACACTTTCTCCCATTTTTGGTAACTTCAATTCAAATTTTGTCATCATAATTATCTAAAAGAAGATTTTTTATCTACGTCGCAAAATTAGTTAAAATTTATATTTATTAAAGGACCATTTTCCTAAAAAACGAGTATTGACCCATTTTCATCACTTTGATCACTTCCTAAAATAAAATTACATCCTGGAGGTCGTATGCGAAATTTATTACCAAATCCACTTAATTTTTTCATTACTTTAAAAATTTGTGAATAGGACATATAGTTTACATCAAAAATAAAGCAACAGTTTGATAATTCTGCATCTAATAAAATATCCTTAGAAACTGTTTGTAGCTCTATTTTTAATTTTTCAGATAGTATCTCCGCTAACTTTAAATTTTTACTTAATAAATAGGTTTTTTGGATTTGATTGATTTTATCTTCACTAATTGTTGACGATTTTTTGATTTTTTTTGTTAAAAAAACTCCCATTTTTACTAAGGTGTTAAAACCTATATTGGTCCTAAAATGTTTTTGATAAAAAATAAACATTGCTCCATAAAAACGATCAAAGTAAGCTTTGTCTTTTTTGGTGCTTTCTCCTTTATAATGTAAGATATTTGTTGTTCCTAGGTAATAATTACGATAACCTGCTTTCGTTAATTTATAAGACAAATCAATATCTTCACCGTACATAAAATAATCTTCATCAAAACCTCCAACTTCTTGATAAATAGATTTTTTCATGAACATAAAAGCTCCTACTAAAACCGAAACTTCTCCACTTTCTGGGGGCGCTATATGTGTAGCATAATAGCTATTACTCCATCCCATCAGCTTGAGAAATGAGGCTTTTGGAGTGGGTAAATTACGTTTACTCTCTGGCAAAAAAAGACCTTTTCCATCCATTAGGTAAACACCTAAAGCTCCCAAATTAGGTTTAGAATTAGCATATTTTAAAACCTCAACAAAAGTATTTTCTGTCACTGCAGTATCAGGATTTAAAATACAAATATAATCTCCTTTTGCAATTTTAACAGCTTGATTATTTGCTTTACTAAAACCAAGATTTTCCTTATTTTCAAGCAAAATAATTTCAGGGAAAAATTGTTTAACCATCAGACAACTGTCGTCGGAGGAGTTGTTATCTACTACGATAATTTCAGACTCAATTTTTTTTAAACCAACCTGAACACTTAAAATACATTGCTCTAAAAAAAAGCGAACATTGTAGTTTAATATGATAACAGATAATTTCAAAAGTCTAATTTTTTAAAGAAGCTTCAAAGGGGATTCTATTTACTATACTTCTACCAAGAGTTACCTCATCCGCAAATTCCAACTCGTCACCGACCGAAATCCCTCGTGCTATGGTGGTGGTGGTAATTTTAAATTCTTCAATTTGTTTAAAGATAAAAAAATTAGTGGTGTCACCTTCCATAGTTGAACTTAATGCAAAAACAAGTTCCTTAACAACTCCAGATTTCACCTTATCAACTAAGGAAGAAATATTTAATTCGCCTGGGCCAATGCCATCCATCGGTGATATTTTTCCTCCAAGAACATGATATTGCCCTCGATATTGGCTGGTGTTTTCTATGGCCATGACATCTCGAATGTCCTCAACAACACATACTAGTTGTTTATTTCGATTTAAATTACTGCAAATTTCACAAATCTCTTTATCCGAAATATTATGGCAATTCTTACAAAAAATAATCTCATCTCTCATTTTTTGGAGACTCTCTGAAAGTTTTTGAGTATGTGACTTTGGCTGTTTTAACAAGTGTAAAACCAAACGTAAAGCAGTCCGTTTACCTATGCCGGGGAATTGAGCCATTTCATTAACAGCATTTTCAAGAAGTTTTGATGAAAAATCCATTGAATAATATCTTGGAGCAAGATAAAAAAAATGCTTCAGATAATACCTAGTATCTGAAGCATTCTATATAGAATAAAAATTATTTTTTTATGACTTTTTTTGTAATGGTTCCAATATCTGAATTAATTCTTACATAATAAATGCCATTACTTAAGGCTGAAATATTCATGGAATGAGGTTGATTTAAAGAAACATTAGGCTGATACCTTACTAATTTTCCTAATTGATCAAATACCCTAAAATCTGCTTCAGTACCTTTTCTAAAATTAAAAGTGATTATACTATTTGTTGGATTCGGAAAAATTTCGACATCCGTATTGTTAATCAAGGATTCTGTGTTTAATAAATGAGGTACGTATGGAGACGCCCAAAGTCCTCTTCCATAAGTTCCTGCATAAATTTTTCCATCTGCAGTATTAATTTCTAGTTCGTTGATAATTACATTAGGTAAGTTGATACTGTATGGCTGCCATTCAGTAAAAGTATTATCTATATAGAAAATTCCATAATCCATCCCTAAGTATAATCCATCTTCACCGTTATCGTCCCAGACTAATGCTAATGAACTAAAATCTGGCAAGTTAAATTTATAACTTAACCAAGACAAGCCTCCATCTTCAGAAACAAATACTTTAGAATTTGATGTAGTTGCTACCGCTATTTTTTCTGGATTGGTTGGGTGAATAGCTATCGAATTTATAGATCCACCAGGGTTCGTAAGTGGTGACCAATCGGTTACTCCTCCATCTGTTGATTTAAACAATAAAGATCCTCTGGAAGCATAAATGACAAGGTTATTTGAGTTTGCAATTTTTAATTGATTCAGGTTTCCACTAAATTCTTGAGAAATTGCTAGCCAATTATTTCCAGAAGCTACGGATTTGTATACTTGGTTCAAACCAATGTAAATAACGTCGGTTAAAATTGGATCCTGTTCAAAAGGAGTCACCCAATTTCCTTGTGAAGGAATGGAAACACCACTTGTGGTCTGCCCCCCATTAAAGGTTCTGTAAACACCTCCAAATTGAATCATACCAAACATTTTACTTGAATTATCCTTATCAATAAAACCTTCCATGCCATCAGCTCCAATCCAATCTTTCCATCCTTCTGCTTCAGAGTAAAAAGATGACCCATTGTCTTGAGATCCTGTGGTAACAATAACTTCTGGAGTTTGGGTGATCCCAATTTTATATAACTGCCTAATTCCTAGACCAGTCGATAAGTCTTCATAATAATCTGAGGTCACATTTGCGGTATCTTCGGCTTTAAAAATACCTCCGTCAGTTCCAGCAAATAAGGTGGTACCATTAAATAACAATAAATCTACATCGGCATGACAATAACCAATATTAGCATTTTCTGCATTTCCTGGAACCCAGTCCGAGGTACAATAAAAATTTATACCACCATCGATCGACCTCCAGGTTAAAACTCCTGCAATATGCACTTCATTTACATCCTCAGGGTTTACTGCAATATCCATATCACGAGGTGCTTGGCCACCAGAATCGATTCCATTAGTATCATAACCAAAATAATTTCTTCCAACGTGATCTAACTCCGAAAAAGTAAACCCGGTATTAGTAGACTTATAAAAACCCCCAAAACTTCCTTCAAAGGCCTCCAGAACATATACTACATTTTCGTCATCGGGAGAAACACCAATCATTTTAGGAGCACTGTCAAATGTAAAATTGGTAGTAAAACTTTCTCCTCCGTTAAAAGATACATGAAAGCCTGTTCCTGAAGCATAGACCACATTAGGGTCGTTGGGTTTAAATTCTATGTCATAACCTTGACTATCTGTAACGGCGGTAGTCCAGGTTAACCCTCCATCTGATGATTTCCTTATTCCACCATTTTGAGCGGTAGCAAAAATTATTGAGGGATTCGTTGGATGTATAAGAATTTTATTTACAATTGAATTTCCCATATCACTTAAAAGATTCCACGTAGCTCCAGCATCTAAAGAATGATAGATGAGTCCATTATTAGATCCAAAAAAATAATGATCCGAATTAGTGGGATCTATCGTTACGGAATAAACTCGAAGATTAGAAAAATAATCTCCTAATGGCATCCAGTTTTGACCTCCATCTAAACTTTTCCAGACTCCACCGGTATTAGCACCAACGATTATGTGATCACTGTTATTTTGATCAATTGCGATACCTGTTATTCTTCCAACTCCCGGGTTCCAGCTGGTGGTTGCATTCCAATTTTGAGGACCTAATTCCTCCCAGTTGTCCGTTAATGGCTGTCTTGTTTCTGAAGTCGTATTAAGATAAGCATTGTAATTTTCAATTTTTGTAATTACTTCTTCCGTTTTAGGCAAATAACCTGCTTCGTTCATTAATCTTTTAGCATTGTATTCCCATCTTTTAAATTGAAAATATCCAGATCCTTTTCCTTGATCACGATCTGCGAAATAAGCTTCTGCGTTATCAATAATTTCCTGGACGGAAAAGGTTTCAGACTCTATCATTTCAAGATATTCTTGAGCGTAGTTATTTACAAGTCCTCCTAGGAGCATTGTTAAAAGCATAGTTATTTTTTTCATACCATTTATTTTCAGCATAAAATTACAAATTTTCTAGGATTAATATTCAAGAGTTCAATTATTTAACAATCTTTGTATTTTTACAAAAAAACAACATGCAGCCCACTCAAATTATCTTATTAATTGCCCTTTATTTTGGCGTATTGATTCTGATTTCTTATTTAACAGGGAAAGAAGATTCTAATGAAGCTTTTTTCAAAGCAAATAAATCTGCGCCTTGGTATTTAGTTGCTTTTGGAATGATTGGCGCCTCCTTATCTGGAGTTACTTTTATTTCGGTTCCAGGATTAGTAGAAGGACAACAATTTGCTTACCTACAGGGAGTTCTTGGTTTTTTTGTTGGTTATTTAATTGTTTTATTAGTATTAATTCCTCTGTACTACCAACTAAATGTTACATCGATTTATCAATATTTAGAAGATCGTTTTGGAAAAACCAGTTACAAAACAGGTGCTTTTTTCTTTTTAATTTCTCGTGTTACGGGTGCGTCATTTAGACTTTATCTCGTTGCATTAGCGATGCAGTATATTGTATTTGAAAGTCTAGGTATTCCATTTTGGGTTACGGTGGTACTTTCTATTTTGTTAATTTGGCTATACACCAACAAGGGAGGGATTAAAACCATCATTTGGACAGATACTCTGCAGACCATAGCCATGCTTACCTCAGTAAGTGTAGCTATCATTTTAATTCTAAATAAACTAGATTGGACTTTAGCAGAAACTTTTACCAAAGAAACATTTAAAAATAAAAGTAAAATTTTCTTTTTTGAGGACGTGAATAGCAGTATTTATTTTTGGAAATATTTTATTGGAGGTATTTTTATTACCATCGCGATGACAGGTTTAGATCAAGATATGATGCAAAAAAACTTAACCTGTAAAAACGCAAAAGAGTCCAAAAAAAATATGTTCTTAATGTCTATTTTATTAGTGGTTGTTAATGTCATTTTTTTAACGCTTGGAGCTTTGTTATTTATCTATGCAGAACAATTTAATATTGCTATTCCAGAACTTAATGGTGTTACTCGAACCGATTTATTGTTTCCAGAAATCGCAATGAATCAAGGCCTTGGCAAAGGACTAGCCATCACCTTTATTATAGGCTTAATTGCCGCTGCCTACAGTAGTGCAGACAGTGCTTTAACATCGCTAACTACTTCGTTCTCTGTAGATTTTTGTCATATAGAAAACCAACCTATTGCAGTTCAAAAACCTTTACGTAAAAAAGTACATGTAGGAGTTTCCGTAGTACTTATAGTGGTTGTTATCATTTTTAATTCACTCGAAGGTAGTGTCGTTAATAATCTTTTTAAGTTTGCTACATTTACCTATGGTCCATTACTTGGTTTATTTGCGTTTGGAATATTAACCAAAAAAACTACTCATGATAAATACACTTGGATGGTAGCTTTAATAGCTATTTTATTAACCTATTTTATAACGTTGACTCCCTCGTATTTTCCAAATAGTTTTATTGGCAACTACAACTTTCATTGGGAAATATTACCAATTAATGGGTTTATAACCTTTTTAGGTTTATTAATGGTATCTAAAAAGCAAACTACTAGTATTGATTCGTAGAAAGTAATACTAAGGTACAAGCTTCTTCGTAGTGGATGCGATGTTTTTTTAACTGCTTATAAAATTCAGGATTTTCGGTTCCGGGATTAAATAGTACCCTAGCAGGATTTAATGATAAAATATAGTCATAGTATGCTGCTTGTCTTTTGGCGTTTAGGTAAAGGGTGATGGTATCTATATCCTCGTACAGGGGCATTTCGTTGGTAATAGGAACGCCTGCAACGGTTCCAATTTTTAGACCCATCGCTTTTACCTCATGTTCGTGACCTACCAATTTATGAATTGCGATATTGGAATACCGCAAAGGGTTTAAACTGGCACCAATAACGAGTGTTTTTTTCATGTAGTATATTTTATAGTTACCACCTAATAATTACACTTCCCCAGGTAAATCCACTTCCGAAGGCTGCTAAAACTAATAGATCCCCATTATTTACTTTTCCTTTTTCATGGGCTTCTGTAAGTGCAATAATAATGGATGCGGCTGTGGTATTCCCATATTTTTGAATGTTGTTGTATACCTGGTCGTCTCGCAAGCTAAATTTTTTCTGAACAAATTGAGAGATTCTTAAATTGGCCTGATGAGGAATTAACATATCGATATCTGTAGGCGACAAACCATTGGTTTGTAAACCCTCCATAATCACTTCCGAAAATCGAACCACTGCATTTTTAAATACAAAAGTTCCATTCATGTAAGGGTAGTAAGAAAGATCGTCTGGATTGTTCAAAATTTCAGGCACCCAATGGGCAATACTGGGACTTTCAACTGTTAACTCTCTTGCATGTTTTCCTTCGCTGTGCAGGTGTGTAGAAAGAATTCCTCTTTCTGGATCGTCACTTCTAGTTAGTATCGCTGCTCCAGCACCGTCTCCAAAGATTACGGAAACTCCCCTTCCACGAGTGGTTACATCCAACCCTCCTGAGTGAAATTCGGAACCAATGACCAAGATATTTTGATACATTCCTGTTTTTATAAACTGATCGGCAACCGACAAGGCATAAACAAAACCAGAACACTGATTACGAACATCCAAAGCGCCTACGGTTGGTAAACCTAACATATCTTGTATTTGAACCCCACATCCTGGAAAGTACATATCTGGACTGAGCGTTGCAAAAATGATAAAATCAATTTCATTTTTATCAATTCCAGCTTTTTCTATAGCAATTTTAGCAGCTTTTGCCCCCATGGAAGCCGAAGTCTCCGGACTCCCCTTTTCAATCCATCGACGCTCTTTTATGCCTGTTCTTTCCTGAATCCATTCGTCGTTGGTATCCATTAACTTAGAAAGATCATCGTTGGTCACGATGTTATCTGGAACAAAATATCCCAATCCTGATATTCTTGAAGTATACATTTTAAAATTATTATACCACTCTCATTAGTTTGAAAACGGGATTTAAATATACCTATTAACTAAATAACGAAACAATAATTAGCGATTATATGTTATGCGTGCATAGCAAAATCATCAATTCTTGTCAACTTGTCAGTAATTAAAGATTGGTATTTTTTTTGACTAGTATAACTTATAAATTTAAAAACAATAAAAATGAGTAAAGGAACTATTAACGTATCGGTTGAAAATATTTTTCCGCTAATTAAGAAGTTTTTATATAGTGATCACGAAATATTTTTACGTGAACTAATTTCAAATGCAACAGACGCAACGGTTAAGCTAAAGTATTTAACCAACATTGGAGAAGCCAAGGTAGAATACGGCAATCCTATGATTGAAATAAAAATTGACAAAGAAAACAAGAAGCTTCATATCATCGATCAAGGTATTGGTATGACCAAAGATGAAATTGAAAAATACATCAATGAAATTGCTTTTTCTGGTGCAGAAGAGTTTTTAGAAAAATACAAAGACGAATCAGGAGATGACAAAGGAATTATTGGACATTTTGGTTTAGGATTTTATTCTGCCTTTATGGTCGCTGATAAAGTAGAAATTATATCCAAGAGTTTTAAAGAAGAGCCAGCAGTTCATTGGGAGTGCGACGGATCGCCAGAATACTCTACGAAAAAGTCAAAAAAAACTACTCGAGGAACAGAGATTGTATTACATATCGCTGAAGATTCCTTAGAATTTTTGGAAGAGGCTCGTATCAATGAGTTGTTAGTGAAGTACAACAAGTTTATGCCGATTCCAATTAAATTTGGAACCAAGGAAGTAAGCGACCCTGACCATACACCAAAAACTACCAAAGATAAAGACGGAAAAGAAACTACCGAGCCACAAAAAATGATCACGGTAGATAATCTAATTAATAACCCTACCCCTGCTTGGACCAAACAACCCGCTGAACTAAAAGCGGAAGACTATAAAAGTTTTTATAGAGAATTGTATCCAATGCAGTTTGAAGAGCCACTCTTCAATATCCATTTAAATGTAGACTATCCTTTTAATCTTACCGGAATTTTATACTTCCCAAAGATGACCAACGATTTAAACATGCAGAAGGATAAAATACAGTTATACCAAAACCAAGTTTTTGTTACCGATAATGTAGAAGGTATAGTTCCCGAATTTTTAACCATGTTACGTGGAGTGATTGATTCTCCAGATATTCCGTTAAATGTTTCTAGAAGTTATCTGCAAGCCGACGGAGCTGTTAAAAAAATATCGAGTTATATCACGCGTAAAGTAGCCGACAAATTAAAAAGTTTGTTTAACAGTGATCGAGCGGATTTTGAGAAAAAATGGAATGATATTAAGATTGTTATTGAATACGGTATGCTGTCCGAGGAGAAGTTCTTTGAAAAAGCACAAGCATTTGCGTTATATCCAACCGTTGACCATACGTATTTTACGATTGAAGAATTAAAAGAAAAAATTAAACCGCTTCAAACCGACAAAGATGATAAGCTGGTCGTGTTATACGCCTCTAACAAAGATGAGCAACACGCCTACATCGATGCTGCCAAAGAAAAGGGATATGAAGTGTTATTCTTGGATTCTCCAATTGTATCGCACTTAATTCAAAAATTAGAAACCACCGAAGAAAAGGTAACTTTTGTAAGAGTGGATGGAGATCATATCGATAACCTCATCAAAAAAGATGAAGAGCAAATTTCGAAGTTAAATGACGAAGAAAAAGAAACGCTTAAAACAGTATTGACCGAAATTATCCCGCAAGATAAATTTACAGTTCAGTTAGAAGCGATGGATAGTAATGCCAATCCTTTTATCATTACCCAACCCGAGTTCATGCGTCGTATGAAAGAGATGCAACAAACTGGTGGCGGTGGCGGTATGTTTGGAATGGGTAATATGCCAGATATGTACAATTTAGTGGTAAATACCAATAATGAGTTAATTGGTGAAATCCTGTCTACCAAAACTACCAAAAAGAAAGAGCGTTTGGTGAACCAAGCATTGGATTTAGCGCGCTTGTCTCAAAATCTTCTTAAAGGAGAAGAGTTGACGACCTTTATCAAACGTAGTTTTGAGATGATTAAATAAACAAGACTTGCATAAAAATAAAAAATCCCCCTCGAACGAGGGGGATTTTTTATTTTATTTATTACTAACTATAAATTTCATTGAGTAAACTTGCTAATCGAATTCCTCCTTTTTGAAGTTGTTCCAGGACCTTATTCATATAATCGTAAGAATAGCGATAACGGAGTTTTTTTTTCGGTTCTATAGTTTTATAAAGATTTTTACATAGTTCTCTACTATCATACATCCAATCGATAACAGTTCCTTTTTGTATCGTTTTTAACTCTTCATTTGTTAATTCCTTTTCATTAGCGGCAATTTCAGTGTAGGTCATGCCAAAGGTATCAATCATTTTTGAGTCCCAAACAGTGTGCAGGTTGGTCCCCCTATTAAACCACTTTACTTCTATATCGTTCCCTCCCCTATCTTCTGCCATGCCCGTATGAAGAGGCTGATGTAAATCGCCCATAAAATGGATTAACATTTTTAAATGAAAAACTTTATCTTCTTTGGAAGCACTTTGATTTTTTAATACTTCTACACAGGTGTTAATTCCAACAATTAAATCTCCCTTTTCACTTTTTGGATGTTTTTCGTAAGTCGAATCAAAAGGAAAATTTACATAATGCCATGGGCTATATTTTCGGTATTTTTTATCACTTTTAATTTCGTCGGCAAAGTTAGACACGTAAGCAATGGAGTGTCCGTCCAATAACTTATTTATTTCCTTTTTTGCTATCCTAGAAAGGTATTTTTGAGCAATTTCACCCGTAGCTCTATGTCCTGTTTTACCCCAATCATCTGAAGAATAAGATACATAGGAGTTTAAGAAAATAAACAAAAAGAACATAGATAATTTTTTCATGATAATTGAATTTTAAACAAAGATACCATTCCTAATTAGTATTAACATATTATAAAAAACATTTGAATATTAAAATTGAAAAAAGTTATATATTGAAAATCTAAATCATTTATTAAATTAAAAACATGCAAGACAAGGCAGAAATAATACTAGACACCACACCTCTATTCACAAATGATACCATTGTTTTTGGAATCTTAATGATAGCTTTAGGTTTTATTTTTTATACCGAATCAAAATCTTCTGGTTTTTGGTATAAATTTTACAAAATTGTACCTGGGTTATTTGTTGCTTACATGTTACCGGCTTTATTTACAACAATTGGACTTATTGCTCCAGAATGGACTACTGTTAAAGAAAATGGAGAACTAATGGAAGGTAGCACCAATTTATATTTTGTAGCAAGCAGGTATTTACTCCCAGCGGCATTGGTATTAATGACGCTAAGCATTGACCTAAAAGCTGTATTTAATTTAGGTTGGAAAGCCTTAGTCATGTTTTTTACAGGAACTATCGGTATCATTATAGGAGGGCCAATTGCCATATTATTAATCTCCACTTTTTCACCAGAAACTGTTGGAGGAGTAGGGCCTGATGCTGTATGGAGAGGGCTTTCTACGCTAGCTGGAAGTTGGATTGGTGGCGGAGCAAATCAAACTGCAATGCTCGAAGTTTATGGTTACAACCAAAAATTATATGGTGGAATGGTTTTCGTGGATATTGTTGTCGCTAATATCTGGATGGCTATTTTACTTATAGGGATTGGTAAAAGAAAAAAAATAAATAAATGGCTTAAGGCAGATACTGCAGCTATTGAGAATTTAAAAGAAAAGGTGTCAACATTTTCAGAAAAAATAAAAAGAAACCCGTCTTTAACAGACTTAATGATTTTAGGAGCCATTGCTTTTGGAACGGTAAGTATTTCACATTTGTGTGCTAGTTATTTAGCGCCCTTTTTTAACA
>Ga0233438_10003677_pt1 | contig 14018 bp, 6 predicted proteins | sample SI_123_September_FD_182720 | JGI IMG/M metagenome (GOLD analysis project Ga0233438, IMG submission 182720) | Seawater microbial communities from Saanich Inlet, British Columbia, Canada - SI_123_September2016_10_MG | ecosystem: Environmental > Aquatic > Marine > Inlet | place: Canada: British...
CCAGCTACTGTACCTCAGGTTCCTACTGCTGCAGCAAATGGCTCAGCCATACCTGCATCGTCGCTTCCACCCGTCACTGCTGGCTCTACTACTACTACTACTACAGTCGGCGGAGCAATCATACCCCCGGCTCAAACAGTAGTCGATCCTCAAGCACCAGTCGATCCTACGGGGAGTACTCATGTTGCTGGACAGGTTGTGCCTGCTACAAGCGGTAACCCCGTATCCGATCCCAATAGCAGCAATGCTGATCCCTATTCTGGATCATCTATTGCGCCTGCATCTGCTGCTACTCCAGCTCCTGATCCCGTCGCATACAACAATGATCCGATCTTCCCGAGCCAGAGCTTTATCGATACTCAAGACCAACCTCGCATCGATGTGGATACCACCCCGTCTGCGCCTTCATACAATGTCAGCGCAGAACCCACCCACACTGATCAAAATCTCTTGCCGCCAGATGTTCCTCGGGTGGACATTAATGCCAACTCCGGTAGCGGTATTGCCGACGGTATCGATCACCAATATCTGATTTCTCAGCAAGGACTAGCACAAGCTGAAGAGCGTCAGATCCAGGAGCAGCAAAAGCTGCAGGATCATCGCCAATCCGTGGCCGACCAGGACACTCGCTATGAACTAGCCCAAGCCGATATTCTTAAGGCGCAGCAAGAATCACGCGATCGCTACGAGCAAGAGCAAAAGGATCAGCTCGAGCGTCAGGAGCAAGCCCGTCTTGATCGTGAAAATGTTCGCGAGCTCGAGTTGCAACGTGAAGAAGAAAGACGTCTTGCTCGTGAGAAAGAGGAGCGCGATCGCCGCCTAGCCGACGAAATGGCGTCTATGCTTTTGATACGACAAAAGGCCGAAGCTGAGGCCAGAGAGCGTGCACTCAAGCAAAAGCAAGAGAGAGAATATTTTCAAGAACAGATTCGCAAGGACAATATCCAAGAAAAATACGTAGTCAAGCAGCAAGAAGACGTCAGTCAGATTGCCACCATCAAGTTTCACGATGTACGCATCAGTGACCTCATCTATGAGCTCAATAAAACTCGTATCGATGTTCGTTGGATCAATGGCAAGAGAGTCTATGTCGTAAAACCCGGTACAGTGCTCATTTTGCCGAGCCCTAAGCAAGCGCGTGAATGGCTGGCCAGGCACGATGCCGTCAATGCTAAGCTCAAAGGCAACTTGGGTCTGGCTGGACAAACATCAGTAGAAGCATCAGAGAAACGAGAAAACATCGAGAAGCTGCTCGGTAAGCTAGATAGCGTAGAGAAAGAGACCGGTCGCATTTATTCGGTGCGGCTCGGGGATACCTTGCGCTCTATCGCTATGAAACATCCTGATCTCAAAGATGTCACCATGTGGCGTTTGCTTGCGCAAAAAAATGGATTGACTGTCGATACCGACTCAAAGGGCGCACCACTTGCGGTATTGATACGTGGTACCACTCTTAACATACCATCCGAGGACGAGATCATCGCTTACAAGGTCAAGATGGGCATACCGCTCAAGCCTAGTGAAGTGAGTCGCAAGAATGCCGCTGCCGGTGATCCAGATGTTGCTGGCAAAAAATGCGGTGGTTGCATGCGTTTGGTCAGCCACTCCGCCAATTTCTGTCCGGCTTGCGGATTTGTCTTCGCATCCAAGATCCAACCTTTAGATGCTGATGGTTACACGACCTTTGCTATGCCGGTAGACGATACTCCAACGACTCCCTTCCTCAGTGGTGGCCAGGATTCTCAATCAATTTCAGATACGGATCTAGCAGATGATCGTACAACGCTCAATCTGCCTGGTCGTCAGAGCCCTAACCCTATCCATAGCCAGGCGGAGTCTGGACCAATTAGCCAGGTTAACGATATCGTTCTCGATTCTAACGAGATAGCTCGAGAGATGTCGAGCATGATCAACGATCTATCCGATAGCTGTAGATTGGTTCGAGCTCAAAAAACGGTTGATGGCACGATCATGCATTGCCAGCAACTGGAGGTCTTGATCGAAGGTCAGTGGGTGCCTATTCTCACCTACGAAGTCGGCTCAAATGCATCGGTCAGGCATGAATTTACAAAAGATGGACGCAGAAAGAGCGTTAAGATCGATCTGCCAGCCGTTGCCGTGGACGAGATGGTCAAAAATGAATTGAATCGCAATTGGGAAGAGTATTGCAGACGATATCTCGCAGGCCGCAAACTTTCGTCCTGAGTTGAGATTTGATCACGCTCAAAGGCCAAAAACGGCTCTAAAAATTGTCGGCTTCATCCAGTGATGGCACCGTTATGCCTTCGATCGAGGATAGCTCGCCGTCGACCGACTTAGTCCTCAATTTATATATTTCGTCGCTATTGAGCCTTTTGCCATCTTCGTCATAGATAAAATGAGTGCCATTATGCTCATCCAGCACAACAGCGATGTGCCTGGTCGAGTCTTCTTCTTGCTCACCGCTGACATATAAGGGTAAGCCTCTATATTTGGTGGCCCCAATTTTTCTGGGCACCCCTAATTCGTCTAGCAGTATGCCACGTTCGTCCACTTGCTCGGTAATGACTTCACAGGCCCGATCCTCTACCAGAGGCAAATGTGGTGGGTGCATCACCAAAAAATCTTCGGCAAATTCTGCGACAGGAGCATCCCTGCCAGCGGCTGCAAACACCGCCGTCACGGTTGGGATGATGATGTCATTGAGGTCGATGATGCCTAGCTGATCGACAATAGGACTCTGGTCTGTGGGATTGGTATTGCGCATTTTGGGTTGCATACCGGAGTTGCGCATGACTAGATCATCTTCATCATCTTGATTCGGATTATTCTCCGCCATCGCCTCCACCTTCTTCACTTTCGTTTTGGAAATTGTCTAGAGCTGCGCGAACCTTATGCAACAGCACAAGCTGTGCATCCGTGGATAATTGTTGGTCCTTGATGAGGTGAGCCGCCAGGCAATAAGCCAGGTCGACATCTGCCATGCCGATCAAGCGCTCCGTGAGCAGGCGGCAAAACCAAGCGGCACTGTCGCTGGCTGGAGTATCTTTGCGGTTGATCGAGGAGTTAAAGTCAAATTTGATTTTCGGGTCGCGCACCACCTCTGATACCTCAAACCTGTATAGGCATTTTGAGGTGCAGGGTGAGCAAGTGGGTAAGGGGCCCTGGTCGCGCTTGTGCAATTCGAGAAAATCATCGCGCCATTGTCGCAGGACCGAAATGTCCAGACGACGATTGACTTCTGTTGGCTGGAAGGCTGGACGCAAGAGATTGAGCCATCTCAAATGCTGTTCTCGTACTTGATCGTAATACCAGTAGTTTTCTTCGCCCTTTCTTTCAAAATATCTTTCAGTTGCTTGCACCAAAGCACACCAGGTGATACCTGTGATATTGCCGGTTCTGGCGCGACCACCTATAACCCGCTGGATCTCGTGGATGATTTGAGCCCTAAAGTGCACGAGTTGAGTCAGATCTTTGAGAGTCGATAGGATGTATCGGTTGTAGACTTGTCTAAAGATAGGATCATCCGCGACTGGTACAGCCGTATCGAGTATCTGCGAGTCGCAGCGGTGTAGGCAAAATTTGCAGCCGAGGTGTCTATCGAAACTGCCTACGATGTCTAAGCCCTTCATCGCTTGACGGACCACTTCATCTGATTCTTCTGGTGTCTCAGGCGGTGGCACTTCCTTGGTTTTGTCAAACATAATCTGCAAGTGATATGGCTGTTCCATTTTTTCGGCGTAAACTATGGCTCGCCCCTGACCAAGTGCGGTGACGTGCCGTTTTTGTACGTCGTCCAGGTTCATTGCACCACCCATGGAGTCCCGGTCATCGACGGCTACGATACGGTGCATGATTTTGAGGTTGGTATTCTTGAGAGCTTCCGGAGCGAGTTTGTTTGGGATCTGGTCTGCGATGATAAAGCCTTGTCCGTAAGAGCGGATTTCTGCGAGCATGTTCGTAAAAAATTCTACAGCTTTGCCGGCAGGGTTGGCTCCTTCACCGCTTTGTCCGGTGGGTACGTTTTTGAGCAGTCGGTGGGCTTCCTCTACTAGCATTACGTGCTGCAGATGATCGTGAGGTCCGAGTGCTTCTCTGTATTCGTAGAGAAATACCAGAAGCATGCCCATCAAAAATGATTTTTCACTATCTTCGGAAACCATCTTGAGCTCGACCACAGTCGGCCTGCCAAAGAGCTCCTTCATCGGAATGGAGCGCCTGGTATTGAGCATCTGCCCCTTTCCGCCGATCAATAATGAGCCGATACGGGCCTTAAGTGCGGCCTGAACGTCAGGCCCGATCCTGTCCGAATACCCAAAGCTCTCCACGACTGGATCTATGATTTCAAACAAATCCTTCATCGTCGGATAGATCTCGGCGGGACAATCCGGATCGGACAAGGACATACCTGGTGGGAGGCGTCGGTTGACATTATTTACAAGGTCCCAGCCGCGCACGTTATAGATCTGGTTGAGTGCCTTTTCCAGTACCTGCGGCATTGGAGAATACATTTCAAAACTAGCGTTGAATACAGATTTTAGAGCGTCCAAGTGGGTCTGTACCTTGACCCCAGGCATGATCTCAAAGGGATTGAGACGAAATGGCGAAACCGTCTCGTCGCCCAGTGAGAATGCCTGTCCGATGCCTTTGAATGTTTCGGACATAAGCATCATATGCCTGTATTCTGATTTGGCTGGCTCGCATACCATGAAAGGGATGTTGTAGCGCCAGAGCTGCCCTAGCAGATAAAAGCAAGTATTGGTTTTACCACCGCCGGTAACACCGCAGACGATCGTGTGCTTTTGCATCGCGTCGACATCGATATAGTACAGATTGCCTGTGTCTTCGCCTCGATCGAGGATATTGCCGATTGCAATGACCCGGGTCGGATCCTTTGGTGGGATCTCTGCAAGCGAAAACTCAGCAGATCTGCGGATACGAAATCCCGGCATTTCTCTCTTGGGTAGATGCACGAAGGCGGAGAGCATACGAGAATTGAGCGGAGTCAAAAATCTGTATTCGAGCAGAGCCTGGAAAAATTCGTCGATACGCTTGTTGCGCAAGAGGCCAAATTGAAGGATGTGCTCGCGGAGTCCGCGTACTTGAGTCGTGCGCAAAGGAGTCGGTCGGCTGGTTTCATCAACATAAGTAGCGCGCAGAAGCGATTGCAAGCGGACAAAGACTTCTTTTTCTTTTGCAAAAAAGTAGGGTACAGTCAACCACGCTCCAACCGAGATACCTAGCTGTACTTGCTTGAGATACGAGTCTTGCAATTCGAGATAGTATTTAATCCTCTTCTTTTTCTCGGGATCTTCGTTTTCCTGAGCTCGCTGTATCTGGTCTAGCACAGAAAATTCTTCGTTGTTGATGCGATTGCTCGGAATCGGCACTGCCAATACTAGAAAGCCAAACTCATGGCCTTGCAGACCAGCAGCCAATCTTTCTATCTGCTCGCTATCCATCGTCTCGCCGGCGGTCGATTTGAGAGCTGGGATGCCAGAGACTATGCCGGTAAACTTGCAGATTGGCTCCATCATCTCCTGCACTTCTTCGGCACGGAGAGGATTTTTAAAAACGTCGACGCCACCATATACGCTATGCAGGATCGATTTAAGACTGCTGTAGCTGACTTTTTCGTGATCGGCTTCGATGCCGTCTTCTTTTAGTGTATTGGGATCGAGCGATACACCCATGTAATAGCGGACACCGGTTTTGGTGCCAAGCACCAGAAAAGCCAGATTGGCCTTTTGACTGTGCAGTCCGGTTATTGCATCTTCCATTAGATACATGCGGCGTGCAGGCTTGGATGGATCTGGATCTTGCTGTTGGGCTTGGGAGTTTTGTTGCTTTTCGCGCTCGATGTCCCAGGAGCGCAAGATCCCATCGACCCTGACAAAGGTCAGATTGGGTATTGGCCAACTGATGATGTCGCTTGGATCGGGCGGATCGCTATCTAGATTGTCAAGGTCGTATCGCCGCAGATCAGCAATCTTTTCTTCCCAAATATTGCGATCACGGTTGTTGCCTTGTGTCATCTTGTGCGATTAATGCCTTATATCAAAAAAAGATTGCGCAATCTTAAGTCTATCAAGTTTGTCGGTCATTGCGCCTCTTCGCGCTTTTTAGAAGGCGAAAAATGCATTCTTTCGATGAGTTTGTGATTTATCTTGTTATCAGGCACATCGTTGATGTCGTGCGACTTGAGATTAAAGAGGCCTGCTTCGGCTCCCATTCTGTAACAGAAAAATGTTCGTTCTTCTTGGCGGACGATCTTGTCTATATTGAGTTTTTCTTCGTCGGAGACCAGCTCAAATTGGGGAGAGCTGTTGATCGGGTTAAACAGGTTTGACATCGTCTGATGCTTGACTTTGCGACCGTCGATGGGAAACATCTGTGGACCTAGCAGATCGCCATCTTTTTTGGAAAGTGCAAAGGTGATGAGGGTGCCGATATTGATGATGAGATTGTTGCGAAAATCCTCAGGAAGATGCTGCAAGCTTTTGGTGACACCAATGAAGCCGATCTTAAATTTTTTGGTTTCGGAGGTGATGTTTTCTAAGGTCTCTTGTTCGATAAAGCTGTCAAAGTTGTCTAGATAAAGAGACACTGGTTGTTGAGCCTTGCTACCACTCGAAGATAGAGTAAGAGCGGCCTGCTTGATGCCTGCCACCACCAGAGAGCCCAATAGATTGGCATCTTGACCAAATTCGCCTTGCGGGATCTTGACGAGCAGGATCTTTTTCTTGGTGATTACATCCAGCAATTTGAGATCGCCGTCTGGACGAGTGAGGATATTGCGGATTCGTGGATTGGACAACATCGGATTGACGCGGTTGAGGATCGGCTCTACCCATGTGATCCATTGATCCGTCCTGGCAAGTTTTTTGTATCTGCTCCACTGATCCAGCAGGGTATTAAACTCGATACGTGAGTCTTTTTTACGTTCGACGTTTTCTAATAGGATGTCTCTAAAATCGTTGTCATTGAGCAGGTTGGGCAGATCGGTCAGAGTCTTGCCGTTGGCCATCAAAAGAAGCACGGCGTTGCGCAGTATGTCTGCGGTCTGGGCATTCCATTGAGACTGAGAGCCAGGTGGCTCAGTATATATGGCTTTGAACCCATAGACGATTGAGGCCGCCGCAGTCTGGATGTCGCCTTCTTTTAGCAACTCGAGAGGATTGTAGGCATTTTTGTTCTTTTTGTTGGTCGGGTCGATCAATACAACCCGGCGGGCGATCTCTTTGCCCCTGGGATGGGCAGAAATGGTGGTGGTGATCAGATCTACCAATGAACCATCCGAGTCGATTGCTACTACGCAGCGATCGTCGCTGATGATGTCTTGCATGAGCATATGTGCGATAAGCCTGCTCTTGCCCTTGCCGCCCTGGCCTAGTATCAGGAGGTGGGGATTGGCCTTGCGCAGTTCTGGTGGCAGGTTGAGGTCTTTGACCACCCAGGGCAACCAGCCTGTATACCAATTCCATTCGACTCTCTGGCCGAGAGGCAAACTACCTTTTTTCATTGGTTTGGCTAACTGGGCCTTGACCTTGTCATGTTGTGATTTAAATTGGCTAGGTATGTATTTTTTCTTGTTCCAGACATTGATCAAGCCATTAGGACCAAATAAGCTAAAAACGCCCCCGACGACAGCGATGCCAACACCGATTACGACGATGATGCCGTACTTGCCCATAAAGTCGATAATGTTGAACTTGCCACTATTTGTAGTACCAGTTTGAGCGGAGATGCCCGGAGTGCTGCCATTGCTCATAGCCATCGTTGGAATGGGCAAGCCGCCTTCTTCGACTGGCATGGCCTGTCTCAGCGTGGCTACCCATTGGCCCGAAACTGTCTCGCTGCGTGATTTGTTGAGATAGCTAAATTGACTGCCGCTCTTGCGCGTTAGCTGCCAGACGCCTTTTGCCTGCATAGGTACTGCTTCAAAGTCGACCAGTCCCCCAAAAAATATCGGTACTCCGCTTGGACGCATATTGCGATCTACATATTGTTTTTTGAGCTCGATCTTGTTTGGAGGAGTGAGACTACCCTGTAGTTTGAAGGTGCCGATGCTATCATTGCCCTGTCCGTTTAAGGCAAATCCCTGCTGCTTTAGCTGGATCGTGCCAGGATAATTTTGTTGTTTTTGTCTGGCTATCAATGTCCAGACCCCGGCCACTTTAGGTGTCTGCGGCAGGCTTGGCAGTCTCAGCGCTGCTGGGTTGGTGAGACCGACACTTGCGACGTTTGATACTACATGCGATATCGCAAAAAACAGCGCTGCAACAATGCAGGCTGATATGGCAATTAGTTTTGGACCAATTGGAAAGCCTGCAACTGTAAAAAGTCCGCCGCTACCGGTATTGCCCCGCATCTTTGAGGGAGCTTTGCGTTTGCCGATGGCTGACTTGCCTTTTTTTGCTCGGCTGTTACCTGCCTCATCGTCATCGTCTTCGTCAGCGTCCTGATCGTCATCTTGTTCATCGTCATCATCATTAGCATGACGTTTGGATCCAGGCTTTTGTCGTGCAAGCGCGCGGTCTTTTAGTCTGGTAGAGCTTTTTGGGGCTTGATTGTAATCCGATCCCGAAAATGATCTCCGTTTTGGTGGAGTATCGTCTTGATCGTCATCATCCAGATCGTCGTCTTCATCAAACTCCTCTTGGTTTTGACTGTCGCTGTCCAGATTATCATCGTCGTCGTCTAGGTCCGATTTGGCCTTTTTTGCTTTTGATTTGGCAAGGTCCATGACCTTGCTCTTGTTGATTTTATCTACTCTAACAGTCGGAGCGTCGTCATCATCAGGGTCTTGCATGTCTCCATTGTCGAGAAATGCGCTGCGCGATGCTTGGCTTTTGAGGCCGCCTTTAGATTGTGATTCGTCGATGGTCGCTGAAGGATTTGATTTGGTGTTGCGCTTGAGCAGGTCTTCGAAGGAACTGTGTGCCTCAGCGTTCTCTTCGTAGCGCTTGGGCCTGTTGGCTTTGCTGCCGGACTTAGGACCGTTGTTTTCAGAAAAGAAATCGAAGGCCTGGCTTGATTTGGCTGAGGCCAACTGCGGCATAGCCACTTTTGGTCTGGCGTTGGCCGGCTCGACCTGATTTGATTGATCCGCAGGAGCAGTTGTCGCAGCTGGCTGCACCATTACCGGAGCCGGTTGCTCCAGTGGGATCGGTTCTGGTTGTTGTGCTTGTTCTGGCTTGCTCGACTCTTGAAAAAATGTTGAGGCGGTTTGTTCAGCCTGGGTTGCAAAAGGTGTGTCGATAGCTTTGATGTCCGGATTTTCTTCTATTGCATATTGATCTGGATCTTGCTCCCAGGGAGCGGCTGCATCTCGATCAAGTGCCACCGGTTGTGGCGGCTGGATAGTTTGGACAGCCTCAACGCCTGCGTCACGCGATTGAGCGTATGCGATGCCTTCGAGCGGGAAGCTACCAGTAGAAGTTTGTCGAGCATAATCATGAGATGACTGGTCACCATCGCCACCATTTGCAGTGCCCTCTCTTGCATCCTCGCTGCTCACTCCAGCAAAGTCAAATAGGCCCGGAGTCTGCGAGAGATCGGTAAATGAGAATAAGCTAGAAGAGGAAAAATCAGGAAAAGCCTGACTGGAAGAGCCGTCCATGCTCATCGAATCTGGAACCGGTTCGTCGTATGCCGAATGTTGTGGTGTTGCGAGTGAGGGCACAAGCGCTATAACCTGGCGATTGGCTACAATGCGCTCGAGGATCAGTCTATCTGGAGCTACAGATACGATCATTGGAGGGGCAGGCTGAGCCAGGGTGGCAACTTGTGTTGCTGCAAAATTGGATTGCGCCGCTCCGCATGCCGCACATCCTTGATTTTTTGGTTTTATGACTGCACCGCAGTTGGGGCAGACCAAGATTTCCAATTGCAAAACCTCTAGAGACTCAAGTCTTATACCTCGTAAAGCTCCAAAAGCTTCACTTGACGGCCTCTCTGTCCACTGGCCGATAAAAACACCCGACTATATGATAACGAGTTTGGTGAGAAATATTTAAACAACCATTGCATAGTAAACCTGCCAAACAGTAATGTCAAGCGGCGCGAGCTTAGCATATTGCTTGTTTTCAGGGTATATTTACATTTAGAGCAGTCGAAGCGACGCGATCTTGTGATCGGGCGCATCGACAAAAGTCGGGTACATATTTTACAACGGTAAGCTCGGGCAGGCAGGCAGGTAGGTAGGTAGGAAGGATCCAATCGATGGCTCTCGAAGAGAAGGGAAGCGCCAGCGACATTGATGACAACGCAAGGTCAGACAAGTCCGGTGAACCGGATGCAATGTCGCTTGCTCAAAGGCGTGCGCGGCTGCGCAACTCTTTGACCAAGCAAGTAGCTCCTCCAGATCCTTACGCGCCCGATCCATATATGCAGCCACAAAATATGCAGACACAAAGCGCTCCGGTCGCGTCCGATCCTGAGGTGGGGGATGGAGCTGCCACGACCGTCACTGTAAGTCCTGCATCAGTGCCTGCGCCGACACCTACTGCCGAAAATACGTCTGCCGCAGCATTTTTTGCCCCAGTCTCGGATACACCCGCCCCCTCATCGGAGCCTGTCCCTAAGCGCAGCAAAGACAAAGAAGCCAAATCAACAAAAAACTCGATAGAAGCCTTGAAAGAACCAGTGAAAGAGCCTTTGAAAGAGCCTGGGAATGAACCTATCGGTAAAGACAAAGATAAAATCACTCCTGAAGAGATCGACAATAAAGACAAGCAAGCACGCAAGAGTGTGGATAAATCAAAACAAAAAGAGGACAAGGCAGTGGGTTTTGGGGAGCCAATAGCATCGGAGATTTCCGAAGCGACGCCATCTTTAGCGTCCGCGCCCTCTTTTTCTTTTTCGGCTCCGGCATCCAGTTCAGAAGACCAAAATGGTATCAAAGGCATACTTGACTCCATCGATCAGCAATTGGGCGTGTTTTCGCTCAACATGGCATTAGTTGCTCGTGCATCTACTGAACAGCTAGAGATAGTAAAGTCCCTAGCCGAAGTCATCCAAAATCAGGCATTCAACGAGGTGTCACTCAGCCTCAGCAGCCTATCCGAATCTATGTCTGCAGCTATGGAACCCATGAAGGCAGTCAGTGAGCTGGTTCCATCGATTGACTCTTTGGTGTCTACCCTTGAGGCGAATGCTCTCTCAGGTGTAGGTCGCGAATCTCAGCAAGACGAGTCTGCAAAAATTGAAAAATTGACTCCCGAGCAGCTTGTAATGAATCTTGCCGATCAGCTCGGCTCTGGACTCATTGATCCATTTACTTTCAAATTTGCCTATATGGCCGTTTTCCCCTCCGAGCACCCGGCTGATCTCCTGCGTAAGCTGGTCGATTTGCTTGGCACTCAAAGACTCAACGGTGATCTGTTCCGGACTGCCTATGATGCAGTGCAAGCTCCCGATCCTCCCAGACCGGTTTATCAAGCTAGTGCTGGTGGTACAGGAGAGGTCCGCGAAGTAATCAAGGTCGTGCAGGACGAAACCGTCATGGCACAGATCGATGAGCTCAAGCAATTTAACGAAGAGATGCGGCACAGACTCGATCTGCGCGAAGAAGAATTTAGTGAATTGCTTGCTGCTAAGGATCAAGAGGTCCAGGACAAGCAAGATGCCCTCGACCGAAAACTCGAGGAGTTTGCCTCTAGATATGATGAGCTTGCGCAAATCTTGACTCAGCGTACAGAGTTATTGCAAGAGAGGGATGCCGAGCTGTCGAGACGAGCTGGAGAACTAGCTCAAAAAGACTCGGAGATCGGACAACTTAAAACTCAGCTTGACGAGATCCGTGATCAGACCAAGGACATGGTCGCCGACCTGCAAAAGCAACTGACCAAGCAGGCTCTACCCGAAGAAAAACCCCGTCCAGTCCAATCCAATTTTTTTGAAACGGCAGGTCCATCAGCTGTGAGCAGCGGCGGTGGATCTCCTTTGTCCCAGGTGATGCCTCAAAACACCCCGATCAATCGAGATCAGCAATCCTTTAACGACAATCAATCGCAATCTAGTAGCGGTGCTCATGCTGCCCAGACCTCAGGGACCCATCAGCCTATTGCTGAAGAATCCATTCCCGAGCCCACTCCGCAGGCAATACCTCGGCCCAATACCTCTCCACCTACGACCCCCTTTCCAGGAGCGGGTGCAGGTAGCTATGGTTCCGGAGTTAGAGCCCAGGTCTTTGAGGTCATAGTGCGCCAGGCTTTAGCAGGTGCGCCGTGGCGGGAGATTTGTGCCGGTCCGATGCAGGTCAACAATATCTCTGCCGAAGAAGTCGAAAGCGAAGTCAAAAGGCGCCAAAATTTTCTCGGCAAGTAGATCCGAGCCAACCTTTGCCTCAGTCTTTGCGAGTGAGTGGCTTCTCCAATTTTAGGGTTTTTTCTGTCTGTCTCCACTCTTTGACGATTGGGTCCAGATTGCTCATAAAGTGTAGAGTGATCATCGCCGGCATGTGCTCTATGGTCTGGGTGAAAATGAAAAAGATGATGCCTATGGTCAAGGTTGTGCAGAGCACAATGATATTGCGTGAGATTTTCATGTGCTCGTCGAGTCTTTTGCTCAAATGCGAGATTTGGGCCTCCAGATCTTTCAATTTGCAATCTTCTGTCACGGCATTTCCTTTTATTGGCTGGCCAAGATTTTAATCCATATATAGGTAGCTGGGGGAAAAATAACATTGACCCCGCAATTAGAGAATGTAGTATTAGAATCCGGGTATAAAGCAATGGATAGGCTTTTTTTAGATTGTGAGTATTAATCGTGGGCAAGACACTTAGAACCAAGACTCTCTATCAGGACAAAGATTGGCTTACTCAAAAGTATGTCAAAGAAAAATTGAGCACCGTCGAGATAGCCAGGATCTACCGAGAGACCGAGTCCAAGTGGTGCGATCCAAACACTATCAGTCGCTGGCTTAAAAAGCACAATATTTCTATGCGCTCTCTGGCTGAGGCTCAGCAAAACAGGCATTCGGTTGCTCAAGCGCCTATCAGCAAAAAGAAATCCTAAACTAAATCTGAAGCTTTGCTTACGGGCAGGTCACTTTTCAAGAAGATCTATTACGTTTTATATGCCAATTCCACTGCTCGCCCATCCGCCCATCATCATTAGGGCTACGGTGAGGTAAAGTAGTACGTCTCTTCCGCCTGCCAGGTAAAAGAGGCAATAGGCGAAGAATGAGAATGAGGGCAACCAGAAACGCTTGTCCTCTTCGCGCACGGCATGAGCGCCCAGGCATACGCAAAGGGCGAGTGGGCAACCAAAAAATACTATGTCGAAGAGCATGGTCTAAAGCCTGTCCGTGAGCTTGATGCTAAGAACAATTAGTGATCTTGCATTTAGAGTATCGATAACAGACAGCCGTGTCCATGGTAAATACCGCAAGACTGGCCGTTATACAAGCAGTTGAGGTTGACCATGGGACAAGATAATCGTTCGGGCTCGCGCGGTGGCAGCGGCGGCGGATTTAAAAAGAAAGGCTTTGGTGGTGCCAAGGCTGGATTTGGTGGTGGCAAGTCAGGCTTCGGCGGTGGCGGCAAATCCGGGTTTGGTGGTGGTAAAAAGTCATTTGGCCGTTCTGGCTCTGGTGGCTTTGGCGGTGGCGAGAAGAAATTTGGCTCATCGGGCGGATCTGGCTTTGGCGATCGCAAGCGCAGCTTTGGCGCTGGTGGTGGCGGTGGCGAAAAGAGATTTGGCTCATCGGGCGGATCTGGTTTTGGCGATCGCAAGCGCAGCTTTGGAGCTAGTGGTGGCGAATCACGCGGGTATGGCGATCGTAAGCGCACTTACGGCAATAGTCAGGAAAGCTATGGAGCATCTGGCGGAGAAGCCGAAAGCAGAGAATCCCGCGGTTATGGCGATCGCAAGCGCAGCTTTAGTGGTGGCGGTGACCGTAAATTTGGCGAACGTAAGTTTGGTGGCGCTGGCGGCGGTGACCGTAAATTTGGCGACCGCAAATTTGGTGGAGCTGGCGGCGGTGACCGTAAATTTGGCGACCGCAAATTTGGTGGAGCTGGCGGCGGTGACCG